>OLIJ01000098.1_pt1 | contig 61962 bp, 54 predicted proteins | sample 1609731 | NCBI WGS metagenome assembly OLIJ01 (sample SAMEA4350159, study PRJEB24818) | metagenome | biome: human; feature: gut; material: faeces | place: Denmark | collected 2013-09
GTCCCTATCTGCCGTGGGCGCTGGAGAATTGAGGGGGGCTGCTCCTAGTACGAGAGGACCGGAGTGGACGCATCACTGGTGTTCGGGTTGTCATGCCAATGGCATTGCCCGGTAGCTAAATGCGGAAAAGATAAGTGCTGAAAGCATCTAAGCACGAAACTTGCCCCGAGATGAGTTCTCCCTGACTCCTTGAGAGTCCTGAAGGAACGTTGAAGACGACGACGTTGATAGGTCGGGTGTGTAAGCGTAGCGATACGTTGAGCTAACCGATACTAATGAACCGTGAGGCTTAACCTTACAACGCCGAAGCTGTTTTGGCGAAGAGACGAATTATCAGCTTGATGACAGATTAGCTGACAGGCCGAAGTGGCGTGTTGGTAAACAGAATTTGCCTGGCGGCAACAGCGCGGTGGTCCCACCTGACCCCATGCCGAACTCAGAAGTGAAACGCCGTAGCGCCGATGGTAGTGTGGGGTCTCCCCATGTGAGAGTAGGGAACTGCCAGGCATCAAACCAGTAAGAAGCCCATCCGCGAGGATGGGCTTTTTGCGTTTTGGGCTATTCATCTTCATCGATATAGAGTTGCCTGAGCGCGCTCATATTCACGATTAAAATCTTGCCGTATTTTGCCTCGATCCATCCCAACTTTTCCCATGCAACCAGACGCTTATTAATCGTCTGACGGGTGGTATTGATAATGGTTGCCAGGTCGTCCTGGGTTAAGTAAAGGTTGATTAATACGCCTTTCTCATGCCATTCGCCATAGCCTTCCGACAAGCTCACCAGACGTTTCGCCAGACGGGCTGAGACGGATAAAAGCGCGCTGTCATGGAGCATCGTGAAGGCGTTGCGCACCACTTTACACAGCAGTAGTGCCAGAAAATGGTGGAGGATGGGATAGTGCTGCAAAAGCGACTCCACGTCGCGCGGCTTCAGCGTCAGCAGTATTGTTTTGCCAAGAGCTCTGGCATCGTGGGTACGGACTGATTTGTCGATCATACCGATTTCACCAAACCAGTTGCCGGGCGAAAGATAGCGAAAAATACACTCTTTGCCATCGGCTGAGACGGAGCTGACTTTGACGGATCCGGTAATGACCGCATACAGCGCCTGTGATTCATCTCCGCGATAGTGGATCACTTCACCGTTTTCATACAGATAAAAGCTGGCACGGGACAACATCTGCCCACTAAGATAATCAGGTAGCGCCCGGAACCAGCTACTGGTCAGCAGGATCGCCTGGATCTCATCCTGCTGAAGATTCCATTCATGTGACTCCTGTGCTACGGCCAATATCTTAACCATCGTTGTTGCTGTCCTGATGTTGATTATTGTCGCAGCACTGTATCATTTCCGATTAATCAGAGTGCCGGAGATATGTCGCCTCACCGGATTTCATGGCGTGTGCCGGGGAGGGTATCGTCTGCGCTTTATCAATCCCAAACCGTCGCAATGCCAGAATCATCAGGCTACCTGATGCCGTGACCAGCGCGAGGAAATAGAGCCCTGCCTGCGGTGAGTTGAAGGAATGCTCTGCCCAGACGCGTAGATTTGGGGCGACGAAGCCTCCTAAATTGCCCATTGAGTTAATGAGAGCGATCCCCGAAGCTGCGGCTGCTCCGCCCAGGTACGATGAGGGAAATGTCCAGTAAAGTGGCTGCATGGCAAGGTGTCCCGCAGCCGCAACGCATAGGGCGACAATCGCGATGAGCGGTATACTCGCAGCGAAGCCAGATAACGCGATGCCCACGGCTCCGCACATGAAAGTGACAGCTGCAACGTAGCGGCGTTCCTGCAGTTTTTCGGCGATCCGTGGCACGTAATACACCGCAATGGCGGCACACAACGGTGGGATAGCGGTGACAAAGCCAACCAGCAGACCGACTTTCGTGCCCATCAGAGTGGCGATCTGGGTTGGCAGGAAGAAATAGATCCCGTAACCGCAAACCTGGACGGTGAACCAAATCAGGCATAGGTAGAGCACGCGTACATCCAGTAGGGCCTGCCACACGCCTTTTGGACCATGGGCCAGTTTCATCTGCTCTTCATGATTAAGCGTCTGGCTTAGCGCCGCTTTCTCTTGCTGCGTTAACCACCTGGCGTCGTCAGGACGATCGTCCAGATAGAAAAAGACCCAAATCCCGACGGCTGAGGCCAACAAACCTTCGACGACGAACATCAACTGCCAGCCATGCAGGCCGAATGCCAGCGTCGTACCTTCCAGAGAAAGCAGCGAGCCGGAAAGCGGGCCGCCGATGATAAAGGCCAGCGGTGCGCCAAACAGAAAATAGCCGGTAACACGTGCGCGGATATGTTGCGGGAACCAGAAAGTCAGATAGAGAATGACGCCGGGAAAGAACCCTGCTTCACTCACCCCCAGCAGAAAACGTAAGAAGATAAACATCGTTTCGGTATGTGCAAACATCATTGCCGCAGAGACCAGACCCCAGGTGATCATGATCCTCGCCAGCCAGACCCGGGCGCCAATGCGGTAAAGCAGAATATTACTTGGGACTTCAAAAATGGCATAACCGATAAAAAAGATGCCGGCGCCAAAGGCGTAGGCTGCATCGCTTAGCCCTGTGTCCAGCTGGAATTCTTGTTTTGCAAAGCCGATATTTGAACGATCCAGATAGGCCAGAATAAACATCAGCGTGACCATCGGGATGATCCGTCGTATGGATTTACGTATTGCCTGTGATAAATCAAGATCGGTAGGGGCGGGCATAGTTCACCTCTTGGTATTTGTCATTATTTTTTGTCGTCCAGACGATGTACCTGTGAGGGTTATCTGACGCTGAAACGCTCAAGGGCTTCCCGCCGCAGCGTGGTGCCTGCGCCTGGCGCCGTGGGGAGAGAATAGAACCCCTCTTTCACTTCTACCGGATCGACGAAACACTCCAACGTCCAGGGGATGAATTCCAGCAGCGAGCAGGCCGGGTGCGCGATGACCAGATGTAACTGAGCCTGCATCATGTCACCGTGATGCGGTGTTACCGGCAGGTTAAATGCCTGCCCGAGGTCGGCAATTTCCCAGACTGCCGTCAGTCCACCGCAGCGCGTGGCGTCTGGTTGTAGGTAATCGACCGCCCCAGCGAGTACAAACTCTTTAAAAGAATCAAAATGATATAGTAGTTCTCCCAGGGCGAGAGGTGTGCTGATATGCTTGGCCAGCGCGCGGTGACTGGATACATCGTCATGCCACATCGGCTCTTCAAACCAGGTAATGTCAAAATCAGCCAGCCGTGAACCATACTGTTTGGCAGTGCTGATATCCCATTTGGCGTTCGCATCCACCATCAGATTGACGTCATTGCCGATCGCTTTTCTGACGGCTTCAATCCGCCTGAGGTCTTCTCGCGGGTCTGGCTTGCCGATTTTCATTTTGATGGCATTAAAGCCCTCTTCAAAAATCATCTTCTTACAGTCATCGACCAACTCGGCGGTCTCCCTGACTAACCAGCCACAATCGGTGTTATAGGCGGAAATGCGAGTGTGCTGTGAGCCGCCAAAAATTTTCCACAGCGGCTGTTCAACCATCTTGGCTTTCAGATCCCACAGCGCAATATCAATGGCAGAGAGCGCCATCTGCATCAATCCTCCGCGTCCTACCCAGATATTGGTTGAACTGCGGGATAATTTACGGTGCAGGTAACGAACTTCATTGGCATCTTCCCCGAGTAGCATCGGACCGAAAACATCGCTGATAATGGTGGTGAGCAATCTGTCGGTAGCGATATCAGCATGGGTACCCGTATAACCGTAACCGACCAGCCCGTTGTCCGTCTCAATCATGACGCCGGGCATGCCCCAATGTGTAATGCTGTGTGTAGAATCGCCGATGATATTTTTGGTTACCGGCACGTGCATAATAAATGTCGTCAGTTTGGTGATTTTCATGCTTGCTTCCTGTGGCTGTAAGACCTGATGGATTGCCGCAATGTAGCAATGGTCTTTCGGGAAGGCTGTCAAACGGTTTACACATCACCAGCGGCTGGCGAGATTAATTAAAATATTTGATACGGATCGCGAATTGCTCACATCCTCCTGGCGGGGATGGCCTTTTTATCTTTTTTATTCTTTGCTAAGCAGTAACGGATAGACACGGCTCGGGCCGTCAACCTCACAACGTCTCGCCACGTTAAACCGAATGGGGTTGAAACTTTTTCACCTTCTACGTGCAGACTCGACATTTTATTTATTCCTGGTTATTGTTAGCTGTCTGGATGTCTAAACGTTTATACGTATGCTATGAGGTAATAAAGTTATGCCTATTCGGGTGCAGGACGAGCTACCGGCCGTCAATTTCTTGCGTAGTGAGAACGTCTTTGTGATGACGACAACGCGCGCAACGACCCAGGAAATTCGTCCGCTGAAGGTGCTTATCCTCAACCTGATGCCGAAGAAAATCGAGACTGAAAATCAGTTCCTGCGGCTGCTATCAAATTCTCCGCTCCAGCTTGATATCCAGCTGTTGCGTATCGACGCGCGTGAATCCCGCAACACGCCAACCGAGCATCTGAACAACTTCTACTGCAACTTTGAGGACATCTGCGACCAGAACTTTGATGGACTGATCGTCACCGGCGCACCGCTGGGGCTGGTTGAATTCAACGATGTGGCCTACTGGCCGCAGATTAAGCAGGTGCTGGAGTGGGCAAAGGATCATGTGACCTCGACGCTTTTTGTCTGTTGGGCCGTACAGGCCGCGCTCAATATCCTTTATGGCATCCCCAAGCAAACCCGCACTGAAAAAATCTCCGGCGTATTTGAACACCATATTTTGCACCCGCATGCGCTACTGACCCGCGGTTTCGACGATACCTTCCTCGCGCCACACTCGCGCTATGCCGATTTTCCGGCCGCATTGATCCGCGACTATACCGATTTAGAGATCCTGGCAGAAACCGAAGAGGGCGATGCCTATCTGTTTGCCAGCAAAGATAAGCGCATTGCCTTCGTCACCGGGCATCCGGAATACGATGCCGGTACCCTGGCGGGCGAGTTTTTCCGCGATGTGGAAGCGGGACTCAGCCCGGAAGTTCCGACCAATTATTTCCCGCATGATGACCCGCAAAACAAACCGCGGGCCAGCTGGAGAAGTCACGGAAACCTGCTGTTTGCCAACTGGCTGAACTACTATGTCTACCAAATCACGCCATACGATCTGCGGAATATGAATCCGACTCTGGATTAATCCTCCAGCCAACGCGATCCTAAAGCGTTTCAGCATTTTGCCTCTGGCACCTTCGGGTGCCTTTTTTGTTTCCGAAATTCAATTCATACGCGGAATAAACTTTAATTTTAATGTTATCAATATGTTGAATTGATATTAAAATTAAAATGGAAATTGTTTTTGATTTTGGAAAAATAATGCGTAGTCTTAATTGTGTTGAGCGAAAACCAGACAACGATCTTTCACTCGCGCCAACTGGATCAACCAAGAGGAGCTGCACAATGACGCAACAGGCGACAATCACTGACGAACTGGCCTTCGGCCAGCCTTATGGCGAGCAGGAAAAGCAGGTCTTAACGCCCGAGGCGGTGGAGTTCCTGGCGGAACTGGTGAGCCGCTTTACGCCTGAGCGCAATAGGCTGCTGGCGGCACGTATCCAGCAGCAGCAGGACATAGACGACGGAAAGCTGCCAGATTTTATTTCGGAAACGGATTCCATTCGTAACGGTGACTGGACGATTCGCGGTATTCCGGCTGATTTACAGGATCGCCGGGTGGAGATCACCGGCCCCGTTGAACGCAAAATGGTGATTAACGCTCTGAATGCCAACGTGAAAGTATTTATGGCTGACTTTGAGGATTCGCTGGCGCCTGACTGGAACAAAGTTATCGATGGTCAGATTAACCTGCGTGATGCGGTCAACGGCACCATCAGCTATACCAACGAAGCGGGAAAAATCTACCAGCTGAAGCCCGATCCTGCGGTGCTGGTTTGCCGGGTGCGCGGCCTGCATCTGCCGGAAAAGCACGTCACCTGGCGCGGGGAGTCGATTCCCGGCAGCCTGTTTGATTTCGCGCTCTATTTCTTCCATAACCACCGGGCTCTGCTGGCGAAAGGAAGCGGCCCCTATTTCTATCTGCCGAAGACGCAGGCCTGGCAGGAAGCGGCCTGGTGGAGCGAAGTTTTCAGCTACACCGAAGATCGGTTTGAACTGCCGCGCGGCACCATCAAGGCGACGCTGCTGATTGAAACGCTACCGGCGGTGTTCCAGATGGATGAAATTCTCCATGCGCTGCGGGACCATATCGTTGGCCTGAACTGCGGGCGTTGGGACTACATTTTCAGCTACATCAAAACCTTAAAAAACCATGCTGACCGTGTTTTACCCGACCGCCAGGTGGTGACGATGGACAAATCGTTCCTCAACGCCTATTCACGCCTGCTGATAAAGACCTGTCACAAGCGCGGCGCGTTTGCGATGGGCGGCATGGCGGCCTTTATCCCCAGCAAGGACGCCGAACGGAACCGCCAGGTGCTCGGCAAAGTCACCGCCGATAAAGAGCTGGAAGCCAAAAACGGCCATGACGGCACCTGGATTGCCCACCCGGGCCTCGCGGATACGGCGATGGAGGTTTTCAATCGCGTGCTGGGCGAACGGACCAATCAGCTGGGCGTCAGCCGGGAACAGGATGCGCCGATTACCGCCGAGCAGCTGCTGGAGCCCTGCGACGGCGAGCGCACCGAAGCCGGGATGCGCGCCAACATTCGCGTGGCGGTGCAGTACATCGAAGCCTGGATCTCCGGCAACGGCTGCGTACCGATTTATGGCCTGATGGAAGATGCGGCCACGGCCGAAATCTCGCGCACCTCTATCTGGCAATGGATCCATCATCAAAAGACGCTAAGCGACGGGACGCCGGTGACCAAAGCGCTGTTCCGCCAGTGGCTGGGCGAGGAGCTGATGGTTATTCAGGACGAGCTGGGCGAGCACCGCTACAGCAGCGGCCGCTTTGACGATGCCGCGCGGCTGATGGAACAAATCACTACCTCAGACGAACTGATTGATTTCTTAACGTTGCCTGGCTACCGCCTGCTGGCGTAATTCACCCACTCGTGACCCTATGGAGCATCTGCACATGAAAACTCGTACTCAGCAAATCGAAGAATTAAACAAAGAGTGGACACAGCCGCGTTGGGAAGGCATTACCCGCCCATATAGCGCAGAAGAAGTGGTGAAATTACGCGGCTCGGTCAACCCGGAATGTACCCTGGCGCAGCTTGGTGCGGCCAAAATGTGGCGACTGCTGCACGGTGGCTCGAAGAAGGGCTATATCAACAGCCTTGGCGCGCTGACCGGTGGGCAGGCGCTGCAGCAGGCGAAGGCGGGGATCGAGGCGATTTATCTCTCCGGCTGGCAGGTGGCGGCGGATGCAAACCTGGCTTCCAGCATGTATCCGGATCAATCGCTGTACCCGGCCAACTCGGTGCCGGCGGTGGTGGATCGGATCAACAATACCTTCCGTCGCGCCGATCAGATCCAGTGGTCTGCCGGCATTGAATCAGACGATCCGCGCTATACCGACTATTTCCTGCCGATCGTGGCGGATGCTGAAGCCGGCTTCGGCGGCGTGCTGAATGCGTTTGAGCTGATGAAATCGATGATTGAGGCCGGTGCAGCGGCGGTTCACTTTGAAGATCAGCTGGCGTCAGTGAAAAAATGCGGCCATATGGGCGGAAAAGTGCTGGTTCCGACGCAGGAAGCTATCCAGAAGCTGGTGGCCGCTCGCCTGGCGGCAGACGTCATGGGCGTACCGACGCTGGTCATCGCCCGAACCGACGCCGATGCTGCGGATCTGATCACCTCTGACTGCGATCCGTACGATCGTGAATTTATTACCGGCGATCGCACCAGTGAAGGCTTTTTCCGCACCCACGCCGGCATTGAGCAGGCGATTAGCCGCGGCCTGGCCTATGCGCCGTACGCTGACCTCGTGTGGTGCGAAACGTCTAAGCCGGACCTCGAACAGGCTAAGCGCTTTGCCGACGCTATCCACGCGCGCTTCCCTGGCAAACTGCTGGCCTATAACTGCTCGCCGTCGTTTAACTGGAAGAAAAACCTCGATGACGCCACCATCGCTCGCTTCCAGCAGGCGCTGTCCGATATGGGCTACAAATATCAGTTCATTACTCTGGCAGGCATTCACAGCATGTGGTTCAACATGTTCGACCTCGCCCGCTCCTATGCGCAGGGTGAGGGGATGAAGCACTACGTTGAGAAGGTGCAGCAGCCGGAGTTTGCCGCCGCAGCGGAAGGGTACACCTTCGTTTCCCACCAGCAGGAGGTGGGCACCGGCTACTTCGATAAGGTGACCACCATTATTCAGGGCGGCGCTTCATCAGTCACCGCCCTGACCGGCTCAACGGAAGAAGAGCAGTTCTGATTGTTTCCCCCTCTCCCTGCCGGGGAGAGGGCTGGGTGAGGGGGAAGGTATGACGCGTGGCCTGGAACTACTGATTGCACAGACTATTTTGCAGGGCTTTGACGCCCAGTATGGCCGTTTTCTCGAAGTCACCTCGGGCGCGCAGCAGCGCTTTGAACACGCCGACTGGCACGCCGTTCAGCAGGCGATGAAGCAGCGTATCCACCTCTACGATCATCACGTCGGCCTGGTGGTTGAACAGCTGCGCTGTATTACCGAAGGAAAAAGTACCGACGTTGATTTTTTACTGCGGGTGAAAGAGCACTACACCCACCTGCTACCGGATTACCCTCGCTTCGAAATTGCGGAGAGCTTTTTCAATTCCGTCTATTGTCGGTTGTTTGACCACCGCTCGCTGACTCCCGAGCGGCTTTTTATTTTCAGTTCGCAGCCGGAGCGCAGCTTCCGCTCAATTCCCCGTCCGCTGGCGAAAACGTTTTTCCCCGAGCGCGGCTGGGAAACGTTATTAAGCAAAGTGTTATCCGATCTCCCCCTGCGGCTGGCGTGGCAAAATAAGGCGCGGGATATTGGCTATATCACGGCCTGCCTGGTGGAAGCTCTCGGCAGCGAGATGCTGTCCCGCTCCCATCTGCAAATAGCCAACGAACTCTTTTATCGCAATAAGGCGGCCTGGCTGGTAGGCAAACTGGTTACGCCGGTGGCTACGCTGCCTTTTTTGCTGCCTGTCCATCGCAGCGATGAAGGCGAGCTGTTTATTGATGCCTGTCTGACCACCCATGCTGAAGCGAGCATCGTCTTTGGCTTTGCGCGCTCCTATTTTATGGTTTACGCCCCGCTGCCCGGCGCGCTGGTTGAGTGGCTGCGCGATATCCTGCCGGGGAAAACCACCGCCGAGCTCTATATGGCGATTGGCTGCCAGAAGCACGCAAAAACGGAAAGCTACCGTGAATATCTGCACTACATTACCCGCAGCGACGAGCAGTTTATCGAGGCGCCGGGCATCCGCGGGATGGTGATGCTGGTCTTTACCCTGCCGGGCTTCGACCGGGTATTTAAGATCATCAAGGACCGCTTTGCGCCGCAAAAGGAGATGACCGCCGCCCACGTCCGCGCCTGCTATCAGCTGGTTAAGGAGCACGACCGCGTCGGGCGCATGGCCGATACCCAGGAGTTTGAAAACTTCGTGCTGGATAAGCGGCAAATCGCGCCGCAGCTGATGGCGCTGCTGCAGTCGGAAGCCGGGGCTAAAATTACCGACCTCGGCGATCGGATTGCCATCAGCCATCTCTATATCGAGCGGCGAATGGTGCCGCTGAATATCTGGCTGGAGCAGGTTGACGGCCAGGCGCTGCGCGATGCGGTCGAGGAGTACGGTAATGCCATTCGCCAGCTGGCCGCCGCCAATATATTCCCCGGCGATATGCTGTTCAAAAACTTTGGCGTGACCCGACACGGCCGGGTGGTGTTCTACGATTACGATGAGATTTGCTACATGACGGAGGTCAATTTCCGCGAGATCCCGCCGCCGCGCTATCCGGAAGATGAGCTGGCGAGCGAGCCGTGGTACAGCGTGTCGCCGGGGGATGTTTTCCCGGAAGAGTTCCGCCACTGGCTCTGCGCGGACCCGCGTATTGGGCCGTTGTTTGAGGAGATGCACGCCGATTTGCTGCGGGCCGATTACTGGCGGGAGCTGCAGACGCGCATTCGTAACGGCCACGTGGAGGATGTCTATGCCTATCGCCGCCGCCAGCGTTTTTGCGTCCGCTATGGCGCGATGCAGCAGGCGGGTTAGCGGCTCAGGAGGAGTGCGTATCGGCGACCTCGATCAGCGCGAACTCTTCGTAAACCAGCTCCATCTCCGGTGACCAGGTCCCTTCACGCTCGAAGAACGCCCGGTGAGCCTGCTGCCAGTAGCCCAGGCTCAAATCGCCTTCACCCTCCAGCGCGGCAAGTTCCGCGGTCATCTCATTAAAGCGAATCATTCTGAGTACCAGGGTGCGGATGACGCAGACCGGCTCGCCCGCCCCGTTGAGCACGATATGCCAGGCGCCAGGGATTACCGGCGGATCTTCCTGGCGATAGCTGGCAAGAGACCCGCAGGTGCCGCGCTTTTTCCCGGCGATAACCAGCGCCGCCAGCTCATCGGCCAGCGCGGGGGAATCGCCAAATGACCAGCAAAAGGCGCCGGGATAGCGCTGCTGCCAAAGGGATTTCAGATCGATCATGTTAGCGAACCCCGCCGTAAGCCAGGGTCACCTCTTTCGCGGCTTTAATCACCAGCGCGCCCAGCTCGGTGACGCGATCGTCGGTCATCCGCGAGATGGGCCCGGAGATGGAGATCGCCGCAAACGGCTCGCGGTGCTCGTCATAAATGCAGGAAGCGACGCAGCGCAGACCCAGGGCATGCTCTTCATCATCGAACGAATAGCCGCGCTTGCGCGTCTGGGCCAGGTCCTCTTTCAGATGCACCGGCGATACCAGCGTGGCGTGGGTGTAGGCGTGCAGGCCTTTACGGTGCAGAAGGCCGGTGACCTGCTCTTCGCTCAGTTGTGACAGGAAGGCTTTACCCGCCCCGGAGGCGTGCATCGGCAGCTTGCCGCCAATCGGCGCCGACATGCGCATCAGCTGCGTACACTGCACCTGGTCGATGATAATCGCCTGGTGGTCACTCTGATCCAGCACCGCGAGATTAACCGTTTCACCTGACTCTTCCATCAGCTGGCGTAAAATAGGGTGCACGATGGCCAGCAGGTTGCGGCTTTGCAGAAAGCTGCTGCCGACCACAAAGGCGTGAGCGCCTACGGACCAGTGCCCGAGCTCGCCCACCTGGCGCACGAAGCCCAGCTGCTGCATGGTCGTCAGCAGGCGGTGCGTTGTCGAGTTCGGCAGGCCGGCCTGCTGCGCCAGCTCGGTTAACGCGACGCTGCCGTGCGATTCAGAAATCCATTCGAGTAATTTTAGCCCACGGGTAAGCGACTGAACTTGCCCGCTGGCCTGAGGGGCGGCGGGAGTCGCGGGTTTTCTGCCGCGCTTTGCGGGAACGGGAGTGGCCATCGCAGATTCCTTTTTTCTGTATCGTGGAAATAGTTTTCGTTTTATTTGCACATTTTGCAATCACAACCGGACTGATCGGATGAGTGAAGCTGAACATGTCTCATATTGCCCGCCGCTCTCTTTCCCGACCCTGTGGTTTATGCCAGTATGGTCATACACTTCATCCTTCAAACTGCTTCTGCGTTGGCTGCTCTGGTTCACCCCGGTTACCTGCTTGTAAAAGCGCCTGGGGGCTGGCTCGCGTGCCGTCTTGACCCAGCTTGAATGATTTTGTGTATTTCTGGGGTCTGGTTGAGCGTTGTCGGGAGCGAGTGTGAGCAGCAAAGTTGAGCAACTGCATCAGCAGTTAAAAAAACGTATTTTGGTTCTGGATGGGGGCATGGGCACCATGATCCAGGGCTATCGTCTGAGTGAAGAGGAGTTCCGCGGCGCGCGCTTTGCCGACTGGCCCTGCGATCTGAAGGGCAATAACGACCTGCTGGTGCTCAGCAAGCCGGACGTGATCCGCGCCATTCACGACGCCTATTTCGAGGCCGGCGCGGATATCATTGAAACCAACACCTTTAACTCGACGACTATCGCGATGGCGGATTACCAGATGGAATCCCTGTCGGCGGAAATCAACTTTGCCGCGGCACAGCTGGCGCGCGCCAGCGCCGATGCGTGGACCGCCCGGACGCCGGAAAAACCGCGCTACGTCGCGGGCGTTCTCGGCCCGACTAACCGCACCGCCTCCATCTCCCCTGACGTCAACGACCCTGCCTACCGCAACATCACCTTCGACGGGCTGGTGGAAGCCTACCGTGAGTCAACGAAGGCGCTGGTGGAAGGGGGCGTCGACCTGATTATGATTGAGACGGTATTCGACACCCTGAACGCCAAAGCGGCAATCTTTGCGGTCAAAGAGGAGCTTGAGGCGCTGGGCGTCGATCTGCCGATCATGATTTCCGGCACCATCACCGATGCCTCCGGCCGTACGCTCTCCGGGCAAACGACCGAAGCCTTTTACAACTCGCTGCGCCACGCCGATGCGCTCACCTTCGGCCTCAACTGCGCGCTGGGTCCGGACGAGCTGCGCCAGTACGTGCAGGAGCTCTCGCGCATCGCCGAATGCTACGTCACCGCGCACCCCAATGCGGGCCTGCCGAACGCCTTTGGTGAATACGATCTTGATGCCGATACTATGGCCGCGCAAATTCGCGAATGGGCTGAATCCGGATTCCTGAATATCGTCGGCGGCTGCTGCGGCACGACCCCGGAACATATCGCGGCCATGTCGCGCGCCGTTGCGGGGCTGGCGCCGCGCGCGCTGCCGGAAATCCCGGTGGCCTGCCGCCTCGCCGGTCTCGAACCGCTGAATATTGGTGACGACAGCCTGTTTGTTAACGTCGGCGAACGGACTAACGTTACCGGCTCTGCGAAGTTCAAGCGACTGATTAAAGAAGAAAAATATAATGAAGCGCTGGACGTTGCCCGCCAGCAGGTAGAGAGCGGCGCGCAGATTATCGATATCAACATGGATGAGGGGATGCTCGACGCGGAAGCGGCGATGGTGCGTTTCCTCAACCTGATTGCCGGCGAGCCCGATATTGCCCGCGTGCCGATCATGATCGACTCCTCGAAGTGGGAGGTCATCGAAAAGGGGCTGAAGTGCATTCAGGGTAAAGGCATCGTCAACTCTATCTCGATGAAAGAGGGGATCGAGCCGTTTATCCATCATGCTAAAAAAGTGCGCCGCTACGGCGCCGCCGTGGTGGTTATGGCCTTCGACGAACAGGGCCAGGCCGATACGCGCGCCCGCAAAATCGAGATTTGCCGCCGGGCGTACAAAATTCTGACCGAAGAGGTGGGCTTCCCGCCGGAAGATATTATCTTCGACCCCAATATCTTCGCGGTGGCGACCGGTATTGAAGAGCACAACAACTATGCGCAGGACTTTATCGGCGCCTGTGAAGATATCAAACGCGAGCTGCCGCATGCGCTGATTTCCGGCGGTGTCTCCAACGTCTCGTTCTCATTCCGCGGCAACGATCCGGTACGCGAGGCGATTCACGCCGTCTTCCTGTACTACGCCATTCGTAACGGCATGGATATGGGGATTGTTAACGCCGGGCAGCTGGCGATTTATGACGACCTGCCTGCCGAGCTGCGCGATGCCGTCGAAGACGTGATCCTCAACCGTCACGACGAGGGCACCGATCGCCTGCTGGAGCTGGCGGAAAAATATCGCGGCAGTAAAACGGACGACTCCGCCAACGCCCAGCAGGCGGAATGGCGCAGCTGGGACGTCAAAAAGCGTCTTGAATACTCGCTGGTGAAAGGGATCACCGAATTTATCGAGCTCGACACCGAAGAGGCGCGCCAGCAGTCGACCCGCCCAATTGAGGTGATTGAAGGCCCGCTGATGGACGGCATGAACGTGGTGGGTGACCTGTTCGGTGAGGGCAAAATGTTCCTCCCGCAGGTGGTGAAATCGGCCCGCGTGATGAAGCAGGCGGTGGCCTACCTTGAGCCGTATATTGAAGCCAGCAAAGAAAAAGGTTCCAGCAACGGCAAGATGGTGATCGCCACCGTCAAAGGCGACGTGCACGACATCGGTAAAAACATCGTCGGCGTGGTGCTGCAATGTAATAACTACGAAATCATCGATCTTGGCGTGATGGTTCCGGCAGAAAAAATCCTCAGAACCGCGCGCGAGGTCAACGCTGACCTGATTGGCCTCTCCGGGCTGATTACCCCGTCGCTGGATGAAATGGTCAACGTGGCGAAGGAGATGGAGCGCCAGGGCTTTACCGTGCCGCTGCTGATTGGCGGCGCGACCACCTCCAAAGCGCATACGGCGGTAAAAATCGAGCAGAACTACAGCGGACCGACGGTCTACGTGCAGAACGCCTCGCGTACCGTGGGCGTGGTCTCAGCCTTGCTCTCCGATACCCAGCGCGATGACTTTGTCGCCCGCACGCGCAAAGAGTACGAAACCGTGCGTATCCAGCATGGGCGCAAGAAGCCGCGCACTCCGCCGGTCACCCTGGCGGCCGCCCGGGATAACGACCTGGCGTTCGACTGGGAAAGCTATACGCCGCCGGTGGCCCATCGCCTCGGCGTGCAGGAGGTCGAAGCCAGCATCGAAACGCTGCGTAACTATATCGACTGGACGCCGTTCTTTATGACCTGGTCGCTGGCCGGGAAATATCCGCGCATCCTCGAAGATGAAGTGGTGGGCGAAGAGGCGCAGCGGCTGTTTAAAGATGCCAACGATCTGCTGGATAAGCTGAGCGCGGAGAAGTCGCTGAACCCGCGCGGGGTAGTGGGATTATTCCCGGCTAACCGCGTCGGTGACGACATCGAAATCTACCGTGACGAGACGCGCACCCACGTTCTGACCGTCAGCCATCATCTGCGTCAGCAGACGGAGAAAGTCGGGTTTGCCAACTACTGCCTCGCCGATTTTGTCGCGCCGAAGCTGAGCGGCAAGGCCGACTATCTTGGCGCATTTGCGGTTACCGGCGGGCTGGAAGAAGATGCGCTGGCCGAGGCTTTTGACGCTCAGCATGATGATTACAATAAAATCATGGTCAAAGCGATCGCTGACCGCTTGGCCGAAGCGTTTGCGGAATATCTGCACGAGCGGGTGCGTAAAGTTTACTGGGGCTATGCCGCCAACGAGAACCTGAGCAACGAGGAGCTGATCCGCGAGAACTATCAGGGGATTCGCCCGGCGCCGGGCTATCCGGCCTGCCCGGAGCATACCGAAAAAGCCGTTATCTGGGAGCTGCTGGACGTGGAGACGCATACCGGCATGAAGCTGACCGAATCGTTTGCCATGTGGCCGGGAGCCTCGGTCTCCGGCTGGTACTTCAGCCATCCGGACAGCAAGTACTACGCGGTGGCGCAGATCCAGCGCGATCAGGTGGAGGACTACGCGCTGCGCAAAGGAATGACCCCTGGCGAAGTTGAGCGCTGGCTGGCGCCGAACCTGGGCTACGACGCGGACTAGCCGCAGCCTGTCACAAATCCGTCATCTTATCTTACAACTTACAGGGCGCTCCGAGGGCGCCCTGTCTCTTTATTGCTGCTAAACCCTTATACTGGGGTATTGATTCAGAATGCCCGGACTATGTAGCCTGGCTACGCGCAGCGTCGCCGGGGGAATTCCTTATGGGGTTACCTGCATTTATCCGTCGGATAATAAGGAGAACAAGAATCCGTGTTAACTCTGCTGCACCTGCTTTCTGCCGTCGCCCTGCTGGTTTGGGGTACCCATATCGTTCGTACCGGGGTGATGCGCGTCTATGGCGCACGCCTGCGCGCCGTCCTCAGCAGTAGCGTCGAGAAAAAACCGCTCGCCTTTTGCGCCGGTATTGGCGTAACGGCTCTGGTTCAGAGCAGCAACGCCACCACCATGCTGGTCACCTCGTTTGTCGCCCAGGATCTGGTCGCGCTGGCGCCGGCGCTGGTGATTGTGCTGGGCGCCGACGTGGGGACCGCGCTGATGGCGAGGGTGCTGACTTTCGACCTCTCATGGCTCTCGCCGCTGCTTATTTTTATCGGCGTTATTTTCTTCCTTGGCCGCAAGCAAACCCGCGCGGGACAGCTGGGGCGGGTCGGTATCGGGCTGGGGCTGATTTTATTAGCGCTGGAGCTGATCGTGCAGGCGGTGCATCCCATAACCCAGGCCAACGGCGTACAGGTTATTTTCGCCTCGCTGACCGGCGATATCATGCTGGATGCGCTGATTGGCGCCATGTTCGCCATCGTTAGCTACTCCAGCCTCGCGGCGGTGCTGTTAACCGCAACGCTTACCTCCACCGGCGTGATTTCGTTTCCGGTCGCGCTGTGCCTGGTGATCGGGGCGAACCTCGGCTCCGGGATCCTGGCGATGATCAACAACAGCGCCGCCAACGCCGCCGCGCGCCGCGTCGCGCTTGGCAGCCTGCTGTTTAAGCTGGTGGGCAGCCTGATTATCCTGCCTTTTGTCCACCTGCTGGCCGATGCGATGCACAAGCTACCGTTACCGGAAGCGGAGCTGGTGATTTACTTCCACGTCTTCTACAACCTGATCCGCTGCGTGGCGATGGTGCCGTTCGCGGAGCCGATGGCCCGGCTGTGCAGGCGCTTGATTCATGAGGAGCCCGATCACGATCTGCACCTGAAACCGAAGCATCTGGATACCTCGGCGCTGGATACGCCGGCCCTGGCGCTGGCCAATGCCGCTCGCGAGACGCTGCGCATTGGCGACGCCATGGAGCAGATGCTGGACGGCCTGCGTAAGGTGATGCACGGCGAGCCGCGGGAAGAGAAAGAGCTGCGCAGAATGGCTGACGATATCAACGTGCTCTATACCGCCATCAAGCTTTATCTGGCGCGGATGCCGAAAGATGAGCTGGCCGAAGAGGAGTCTCGCCGCTGGGCGGAGATTATCGAAATGGCCCTCAACCTCGAGCAGGCTTCCGATATCGTCGAGAGAATGGGCAGCGAAATCGCCGATAAGTCGCTGGCCGCGCGGCGGGCGTTCTCCATTGAAGGCTTGAAGGAGCTGGACGGCCTGTACGATCAGCTGCTGAGTAACCTCCAGCTGGCGATGTCGGTCTTCTTCTCCAGCGACGTCCCGAGCGCCCGGCGCCTGCGCCGCAACAAGCATCGTTTCCGCATCATGAACCGCCGCTACGCGCATGCGCACGTCGATCGCCTGCACCAGCAGAACGTGCAGAGCATTGAAACCAGCTCGCTGCATCTGGGGCTGCTGGGCGATATGAAGCGTCTCAACTCGCTGTTCTGTTCGGTCGCCTACAGCGTGATGGAGCAGCCGGACGAAGATGACGAGCGGGATGATTATTAAGCGATAAGGCCGCGCCGGCCGCAGCGCCCCGGGAAAATCCCGCAGGCGCTGCGGCCGGCCGGGCTAACGACTCTTCCCGGCGGGAAGAGGAGGAGGGCGGTTAAAACCGATGGCCGGCTTCGACAGGTACCGCTTCTTTTCCGGCAGTAAACACCAGCGTCGGGTTTGGGCCGCCGAGAGTGGCGTGACCGTCGGCAACCTGAATCCAGTTTCCTTCCGGCAAACCGATAATCACCAGCTCTGGCGCCACGACCAGCAGTTCACGGATCCGCTGTTCGCGGGTCTCGCCTTTATGTCCTTCCGGCAGGGCGTTGGTGAAGTGTGGGTTAATTTGCAGCGGGAACAGCCCCAGGGCGTCAAACCCCTGTGGGTCGACGATCGGCATATCGTTAGTGGTGCGGATGGTCGGGCAGGCGAGATTCGCGCCGGCGCTCCAGCCGATATACAGCGCGCCGCGCTTGACCACGTCCACCACCGGCGCCAGCAGGCCGCGCGTGCGGCACTCTTTGAGCAGCTGGAAGGTATTGCCGCCGCCCACGATGACCACGTCGGCGGTCTCAATCGCCGCGACAGGATCCGCGACGCTGTGAATACCCGTGACGCTAACGCCCAGAGGGGCAAAAACCGCAGCGGTTTTAGCCGTGTAATCATCCCAGGTCTGCGTGACGCCGGCAAAAGGGATAAACACCGCCGAACGGCGGCCGTTCAGCTGCCCGGAAATGACCGGCAGCGCGTGTTCCAGCCATGCTTTGCCGGGTAGCGTTGAGTTACTGAGTAGCAGTAGTTCCATCTTTTCTCCGTGATAAACACCGTCATTCAGGCTATTTGCGCATTGGCGGAGCCGCAAAATGCGCCACTGCGCCTGAAGTCCTTTGGTATAGCCATAATGACAAAGTCGGTTGGCGATCCTACCACCGCTTGCCTCCGCGCTCGCTGACATGGCTCACGATGTTGTCAGGTTGCGGCACTCCACGCCGCCGCAACCTGCGCATCACGACTCGCGTATCTCCGGGCGCCGCTGGCGTTTAGCCCGCGCGGGCAAACGCCGCCGCTTCTCTGACCAGCTCCTCGTCCGGGCGTACGCCGGTGTACAGCGCAAACTGCTCGACCGCCTGCAGGGCGATCACTTCCGCTCCGCTGATGGTGCGTTTTTCCAGCCGCTGCGCCAGGCGGATCAGCGGCGTTTCCGGCGGTAGGGCCACCACGTCGAATACCACGTCGGCACCTTCAACCATGTCCTGGCTGAAGGCCAGCGTTTCGCCGTACTCCCCGCCCGCCATGCCGAGAGGGGTCACGTTGACCAGAATATCCGCCGCTATTCCCTCAGGCTGCGGCTGCCACTGGAAGCCGTACTGTTTTGCCAGCGCCAGGCCGCTATCGCGATTGCGGGCAGCGATAATGACATCGCGGAAGCCAGCATCGCGAAACGCGGCGATGACCGCCTTCGCCATGCCGCCGCTGCCCTGAATCATCACCTTCGCCGTGCGCGCCAGCTGGTGGCTGTCGATCAGGCTTTTCACCGCGATATAGTCGGTGTTGAGGCCGGTCAGCCTGCCGCTATCGTTGACGATGGTATTGACTGAATCAATCACCTTTGCTGAAGGGTCGATAGCGTCGAGAAACGGCATGCAGCTCTCTTTAAACGGCATGGATACCGCGCAGCCGCGAATGCCCAACGCCCGAACGCCTTTTACCGCCGCCGCAATATCCTGCGTCGTAAAGGCCTTGTAGATGTAGTTCAGCCCCAGCTTTTCATACAGATAGTTATGAAAACGGGTACCGAAGTTACCCGGGCGGCTGGCCAGCGACATGCAGAGCTGAGTATCGCGATTAATCATGGGTAATATCCTCCGCATGGGCCAGCAGATACTGTTCGGCTTCGCCGGACCAGATCCCGTGATGGCGCTCCATAATTGCCGCCAGCTCCGGATCGGCAATGTTGCCCAGCGGGGTCAGCGGAATAGATTTCCCGGTATAAACCAGCTTCTTGCCGCCGCCGACGGCCGGTAAATCGAGGGTGGTTTCGCCCGCCGCATTGAGCCCAAGAATATGGGTCACCACTTTCGCGGCCTGCACCTTTTTCGCCTGCATCAGCGCAACGGCGGCGCGCATATCGTCAGTGTTGCCTCCCGAGGTGCCGACGTAGTGGGTAAAGGCGTAGTGGACGTCGTAAAAGTTAACCGGCGCGCTAAATTGTTTATCCTGCGGGCCGGCGAAGAAGTTCAGGCAGCCGTCGGGGGCCAGCAGCGAGGAGGCCATAGTGATGAGCTGCTCATTCGGTACGAAGACGAAAATATCGTCAAACCCGTGGCCGCCGGTCAGCGCCATCAGCGTCTCCCGGCTGGCGTCACGGCCGTCCAGGTAGTGGATCAGGGTTTGCGGCTCTGAAGGATAGTGCCGGCGGGCGTAGCTCAGCTTGGGTTTATTGGTGTCGGTGACCACCAGCAGAGAGGGGTTGATCGGGCCGTGCAGAGCATAGTCAATGGCCAGCAGGCCCATCGGACCGGTGCCGCCGAGGATCAGCGTGCGCCCCTGCGGACGGATTCCCATCGTATGGTTATAGGTGCCTTCCTGCAGGTGATAGTTGGCGTTGAAGGCGCCGATAACGCAGGACAGCGGCTCAACCAGCGAGCCTTCAAACCAGGTATCGCCCTCCCAGGAGAGCAGGCAGTCCTGCGTCATCACCTCATCGGGGATCACCACGTGGGTAGCTTCGCCGCCGATCCACTGGAAGGAGTAGCCGGGGCAATCCGGGCGATCCGGCAGCTGCAGGTTGGCCTGGATGACGTAGCGCTGGCCGGCGTGAAATTTTTGCTGCCACTTTTTGCCGACCGCGAGGATTTCGCCGCAGAACTCATGGCCGATGATGATCGGATTGATCGCAACATCGTCCGGGACCTTTTTGTGGTCCTCGCCCTGATTGGCCTCTTTCCATGAGGAGAGACACAGGCTGTCGGTGACCACCCGGGCGAGAATTTCATCATCCGCAATGGCCGGGAGTTCGAAGGTTTCCAGGCGCAGATCGCGTTTGCCATAAAGACGTAGAGCCGTAGTTTTCATATTTACCACCTCATCCCCTTTATCTTACGGGGTCAGTTTATTGAAGACGCCCCGACGGCAGCGCCGGGGCGAAAGATCAGGACAGGAAGCCCAGCGCGTTACCGATAATCCCCAGGCCAAACAGGGCGAAGATCAGCCAGACCGGGTTCACCTTCTTATTGAGCAGGCGCACCATCAGCAGGGTCAGCCCCAGCGCCAGCAGGCCCGGGCAAAGCTGGTCGAGGATGTTCTGTACGGTCATGGTGACGGTGGCGCCGTCAGCGCCCGGGGTTTGGGAAACCACCAGCGGCACGTTGATGGTGGTCCACTTCGTCACCAGCACGCCCATTACAAACAGGCCGAGGATTGAGGCGCCCTCGGTGAGTTTTTGCAGCAGGTTGCCGCCCATATCGCTGACGATATTGACCCCTTTACGGAAGCCAAGCTGCAGGCCGTACCACTTCATAGCCAGACGTACCGCGTTGAAAATAAAGAAGAACAGCAGCGGACCAAGAATATTGCCGGAGAGCGCCAGCGAGGCGCCGAGCGCGGCGGTAATCGGACGCAGGGTTCCCCAGACCAGCGGATCGCCGACCCCGGCCAGCGGACCCATCAGCCCGACCTTGATGCCGTTAATCGCGCCGTCGTCAATCGCCGCGCCGTTGGCGCGCGCCTCTTCCATCGCGGCGGTGACGCCCAGCACCGGGCCGCAAACCGCGGGTGTGGTATTGAAGAACACCAGGTGACGCTTGAGGGCCGCAACCTGATCCTCCTTCAGCGGGTACAGGCGTTTGATCGCCGGGATCATGTCGTAGCAAAATCCCAGGCCATGAATACGTTCGAAGTTAAAAGAGGCCTGCTGCAGGTTGGAGCGCAGAAACATGCTAACCAGGTCGCCTTGCGTGAGTTTTTTCTGTTCCATGGTCTGCTCCATCAGTCGTCAAGTTGGTCAAGGGCGGTGGAAGAGGCGGCGGTAGCCTGGGGTTCAGGCTTGCGCCACTGCGGATTGAGCTGGATATAGATCAGCGCGATGATGACCCCCACGCCGCCGAAGGCCAGCAGGCTAAAGTTGAGGTAACCGCCGGCGAGAAAGCCGAGGAAAAAGAAGGGCATCAGATATTTCACGCCCATCATGCGCAGGACCATGGCGTAGCCGACCACGACGATAAAACCGCCGGCAATTTGCAGGCCGCGGGTAACGAACTCCGGAATGGCATTCAGCATGCTGCTAACCATATCGGCGCTGACGAACATCGACACCACCAGCGCCGGAATGGCGACGCGTAATGCCTGAACGCCAAGCGCCGAGACGTGCAGCAGATCGATGGTGCGAAAGCGGGCCTCTTCGGCGGCTTTATCCGCCGCGTGCTGGAAGACCACCGTAATGGTGCGGGCAAAGACGGTCAGCACCTGTCCTGCTGCGGCAACCGGCAGCGCGATGGCGATACCGGTCGCGATGCTTTGATGGCCGACGATGACTAAAATGGCCGAAATGATGCTGGCTAAGGCTGAATCCGGAGACTGCGCCGCGCCGACGTTCATCCAGCCCAGGGCGATCAGTTCCAGCGTGCCCCCGAGCATAATTCCGGTTTTTAAATCACCGAGAATCAGACCAATCACCGTACAGGCGATTAACGGGCGGTGCGTCTGGAATTCATCCAGCACGCTGCCCATTCCGGCAATACAGGAGAAAATAAATATGGCTATTATTTGTAGGGTACTAATTTCCATAATTATAACCTTTAAAGTGTAGGGAACCCTGCCTGTTACGGCACTTATACCAGTCACATCGTTATTTATGCTGTCGGTGATTTATTTAGTGTTCGCCGCGATGCCTCCGCCATGACCGGGTATTAAAACAGGCGTTCTTATTCTGTAACGGACTGCTGAGCAAGTTTGTCGAGAATATTAATTGATGGATCGGAAGCCACTACGCGTAAATCCAGAATAACGCCGAGCTGGTCCAGCTGGCGAAATGCGTCAATATCCGTTTGATCTAATGAAACGGCTTTGGTTAGCTGTTTCTTCCCCGGTCTCCAGGCCATGCCGCCGATATTTAGCGTGGCTATTTTGACCCCCTGCTGCACCATAGTTAAAACGTCTTGCGGATTGGTAAATAAATAAAAAACGGATTCATTTTGATATTGCGGATTATGATAAACGGCAACCGCTTTTTCGAGATTAACGACGTTAACCTTCATTCCCGGAGGCGCGGCCTGGCGGAGTAAGGTCCGGCGTACCTCATCGTTATAAACATCGTCGTTGCAGATAATAATGCGCTGGGCATTGGCTACTTTGGACCAGACGGTCGTCACCTGGCCGTGGATCAGCCGGTCATCGATGCGGGCGAGCGTAATGTTCATCAGAAATCCTCCTCAACGGTTTGTGGGAGCCGCCAGACCACGCAGCACTGGCTGGCAACTGCGCTCAAATGGTCGCACAGGGCGTCGGCGCTCATGGTCTGCTGGTTATCCACCAGCTCCAGCGCCAGCGGCAGAGAGAGGCCGCTGATCACCCGCAGCAGCGGGTTTTTCATCGCCAGCCCGGCGGCGGCATTCCACGGGCTGCCGCATTGTAAATCGACGGCAATCAGCCACTCATCAGTACTGTGGGTGCTTACTAACTTTTCCAGCTTAGCGGCGATATCGCCGGCATTTTCCCCGGGGACAAACTCCACGGCGCTGACGTTGACGTCGCCATAGACCATGCGGACGGAATCCAGCATGGCGCAGGCAAGCTGGCCGTGGGCGCAGAAAATAGCGTTGACCATACGATCTCCTTAACCGCGGGTTTTACCGCCAGCAATGTTAGTGGTTACTCCGGTTATATAGCTCGCACGCTCTGAAAGCAGGTAGCAAACGTAGTCCGCAACCTCGCTCAGACGCCCGGAGCGGCCGATGGGAATCGAGTTTTTGCTGTAGCCCTCGCGCAGCTGTTCAACGGTGATGCCGCGCGTCCAGGCCAGCGCTTCTTCATACTCCGGCGTGCGCAGCCCGGTTTTTTCCAGAATGCCCGGCGCGACGCCCACCACGCGGATACCGTGTTTTCCCAGCTCTTTCGACCATGAACGGGTGAAGCTATTCAGCGCCGCCTTGGTGGCCGCATAGCAGCTCTGGCCCTCAGAGCCTTCCAGCCCGCTTTCTGACGAGACGTTAACAATCACCCCCTCGCGCTGTTTCACCATCTGCCGGGCTACCGCCTGCGACATTAAAAAGACGCCTTTTTGGTTAATGTTGACCATTTTCTCAAAAGCCGCTTCATTCAGCTCATAGCGGCCGGCGGGCGCCTTTTCATCAACTAACAGCCGGGGAAAGTTAACTCCGGCGTTATTCACCAGGCCGTCAATACGTCCGCAGCGCTGAATAATCTGCTCGACGCTGTGATTCACTTCGCTGGCGCTGGAAATATCGGTCGGCCAGAACGTATAATTTTCACTATCATGATATTTGTCGCCGCCGTGAATATCTGCCATGTGCACGTTGGCGCCTTGTTTAATTAATTCATCGACAATAGCCAGCCCGATCCCGGAGGCGCCACCGGTGACAATAACTATTTTATCTTTGAGGTTTAACCATGTTTTCATCATCGTAGTCTCGTTATTTAGATAAAGGGAGTCCGCGCAGCACAGGCTGCGTGAATAGATATTCTTATTTTATTTCAGTAATAACTCAGCCGTTTCTCTGTTAGTGACCAGGCAATTAATGTAGCCGCCGTTCAGGGCGCCGACGATCCCGCTATATTTTTCCTCGCCGATGGCGATGCCCACGGAATAGCGCGCGTGCTTTAGTTTGGCGATATCAATAGAGAGGGTTTTTTCGTTCATATTGGTTTCAACGACGCCGCCGTTGATATCGTAAAAACGCGAGCAAATATCGCCGGCGACGTGACGGGCGTTGAGATCGTCGCTCTCTTCGCTGCCGTAAAACGCATGCCAGTTAGCGCCGTCGCGGATCGCCGGTGAACCGATGCCCACCAGCGCAATATCCAGATTGTCCCAGTAGGACGAGATGGTCTGAAAGTGCCTGGACTGCATGATACCGTTACGGATCAGGGTATTTTCCAGCAGCGCCGGGAAGTCGGCGAGATGCGACTCGGCCTTCAGCTTCGCCGCCGCGCTATAGGTCAAGGTGTTGACGTGGTAGCGGCTCTCCAGCTTACCGGAGGGGCCGCCGATAATCGGTACGCAGATCGCCTGCCGCGACTGGCTGGCCTGCGGCAGCGTTTCTACCAGCGCCCGCACCGCGCGTCCCCAGGAAAAGCCGATGATATCGCCGGGCTCCAGCAGCCGATCGACCAGCTGAGCGCCGTGTTGCCCGATGGTATTGAGCTGGTCCTCTTCCTGCGCCGAGCTACAGGAAGCCACCACCGCTTCTTTAAGGGCAAATTTTTGCTTCAGCTGCTGCTCCAGCCACAGATTTTCGTTGTAGTCATAGTTGATGGCGATAGTGACGATACCCTGCTCGCGGCCGCGTTTTAGCAGACGGCTAATCGTGGTGCGGTAAATCCCCAGCTCGCGGGCAATCTGCGCCTGGGTCATGTCCTGCTCATAATAGAGCTGGGCAATTTTCACGATTAAGCGGATGTCGTCGCTATTTTCGGTGGTCATCTGCGGGCTCCTGCACATTTGTGCAAATCACGTTATTGCTGCCTTGATCTGATATAACCCTATCAACGGCCGACCACAAAGCAATTTTCGCCCATTTCATTACGATATGTCGGGCGTTTATATTGCACATTTGATTATCAGCCCGTCGGCGGCTGGCACCTTTGTGCCGGATTGCCTAATCGCTTGATTCTGCTTATTTTCGCTGGGCAAAGTTGCAGGCGGTTCCGTAGGACACTTTTGTGTAGAAAGACGCGGCAGATCACATTTAGCGGCAGCGCGCCGGCGCGTGATTATTTTCGATTGCTCGCTGGCTGAGGTATATTTCTCGTTTTAAACATACAAGCATTCAAGTTTTATCAAGGCGGCAAGAGAACGAACTCCCGGCAGCATAGAAATCTATGTGGCTGGGATGAGTGAGCGTAGCCAACACGAAGACAACTTGAAGGATGAAGTGTTTCAGGAGACGTTATGCTGCCCGACTCATCAACCCGACTCAATAAATACATCAGTGAAAGCGGAATTTGCTCGCGTCGCGAGGCGGATCGCTACATTGAACAAGGTAACGTTTTCCTCAACGGCAAGCGCGCCACCATTGGCGATCGGGTCGTCCCAGGCGATGTGGTGAAGGTCAACGGTCAGTCGATCGAGCCGCGTGAAGCGGAGGACCTGGTGTTTATCGCGCTGAATAAACCGGTGGGGATCGTCAGCACCACCGAGGACAGCGAACGCGACAACATCGTCGATTTTGTGAACCATAGCAAACGCGTTTTCCCTATCGGCCGGCTGGATAAGGACTCTCAGGGGCTGATCTTTCTGACCAATCATGGCGATCTGGTGAATAAGATCCTGCGCGCCGGAAACGATCACGAAAAAGAGTACCTGGTGACCGTCGATAAGCCGGTTACCGACGAGTTCGTGCGCGGGCTGGGGGCGGGCGTACCGATCCTCGGCACGGTGACGAAGAAGTGCAAAGTGAAAAAAGAAGCGCCGTTCGTCTTCCGCATTACCCTGGTTCAGGGGCTTAACCGGCAGATTCGCCGGATGTGCGAACATTTTGGCTATGAGGTGACTAAGCTTGAGCGCACGCGGATTATGAATATTGGCCTGTCGGGATTACCCCTCGGCGAGTGGCGCGATCTGACGGATGATGAGCTGGTTGCGCTATTTAAGCTGATCGAGAATTCGTCCTCTGAGGCCAAACCGAAGGCGAAAGCGAAGCCGAAAACGGCGAGCATCAAGCGCCCGGTGGTGAACGTAGAAAAGAACAGCGAGAAAGGACGCCCGGCGGCAAACGGGAAACGTTTTAACCAGCCGGGACGTAAAAAGAAAGGGCGTTAGCGCCTGCCGCGCGTCGGCGTGCTTGCCGACCAGGAGAATGACGCGTCGCTGTCGGGTTTATAGGCCTGCTTTTTCTTTAACTGGCGGGCCTTTTTTGCTTCAGCTTCGCGCAGCACCATCAGCTTATCGATGTACTCTTTTTTTACGGCGTTGGTTTCTGCGTTGGTCAGCAGACGGCCGTGCGCGATTCTCGCCCGGTCAAGCAGCGTTTTTAGCTCGCGCTGCTCGCGCTCGGTCATGTCTTGTTGCGTAATGCGGGGAAGTGCCATAGTAGAACCCTCAGTCAGCCGATAATTCAGTGTACGGCAATACGGGGTCGACTGACAGTCTGGTTACCGCGCTAAGCGCTGAGAGGGCGGGAAAACGCCCGGCCAGGCACGGTGAGCGGCCTGGCCGGGCGACGAAGGCGTGGCGCTACTCCTCTTTCCTCTCCGTCGGCTTAGCGGACCAGTAGCCGGCCAGCAGCGATCCGGAAAGGTTGTGCCAGACCGAGAACAGCGCGCCGGGCAGGGCGGCAAGAGGACCGAAGTAGATTTTCCCCAGCGCCGCCGCCAGTCCGGAGTTTTGCATCCCTACCTCAATGGCCAGCGTGCGGCAGGTCGACTCATCAAAACCAAACAGCCGTCCGCCCCAGTAGCCGCCGAGCAGCCCGATGGCGTTATGCAGGATCACCGCAACAATCACCACCAGGCCAACGGAGGCAATGTGCGAAGCGGAGCCGGCCACCACGGCGCTGATGATCGCCAGAATGCAGAGCATGGAAAACGCGGGCAGGAAAGGCTCGACCGCCTTCACCACCTTCGGCAGCAGATGATGAATGAGAAGCCCCAGCGCAATCGGGATAACCACGATTTGCAGGATGCTGAGCAGCATGCCCGCGACGTCGACCTGAATATGCGCATCGACGTACAGACGCGTCAGCAGCGGCGTCGCCACCACGCCAACCAGCGTGGAGACGGAAGAGATGGTGACCGAGAGCGCCACATCACCTTTCGCCAGGTAGATCATTACGTTAGATGCCGTACCGCTGGCAACGCTGCCCACCAGCACCATCCCGGCCGACAGCTCCGGCGGCATGCGGAAAAGCAGCGCCAGCGCCCAGGCGGCGAGCGGCATCACCAGGTAATGCAGGAAAATCCCCGCCGCAACCGGTGCCGGGCGCGACAGCACGCGCTTAAAATCTTCCAGCTTCAGGTGCACGCCCATCCCGAACATGATGAGCATCAGCAGGGTGGTGACCCAGGGGCCGATGGGGGTAAAGGTGGCCGGCGTGTAATAGGCCAGAACGGAGAGCAGCAGCGCCCAGAGCGGGAACAGCCGTGTCAGCATAGCGAGCATGTTGGTTTCCTTGCAATTGGCTCGTCATCTTCCAGGCTGGCTGCGCCTGCTGCCCGAACGATTGCGAGTAGGTTGTGTTGATATAGTTATAAAAAAGCCGGGTTCGAGCCCGGCTATAGGTAATATTTATCGCGTGGAGGAATATTATTCAAACAAATTATGATGCAGCTTCTGCACGACCTTCTCAGCATCTACGCCCGGCACCAGGAAACAAAGGTTATGGCTGGATGCGCCGTAGCAGATCATGCGAATGTTGAACGGCTCCAGTACGCCGAAGACCTCTTTGCCGACGCCGCAGGCTCTCGATAGATCGTTGCCGATCAGTGCGACCAGCGCCAGATCCTGCTCCACTTCTACGCGGCACAGGGAGGAGAGCTCGGTCAGCAGCGCCTGGGTGAGCAGCGTATCGGTGGCTGAGGTTGAGCCGGTGGTATCCATAGTCAGGGCAACGCTGACTTCTGACGTGGTGATCAGATCCACGGAGATATTATGGCGCGCCAGAATGCCGAACACTTCGGCCAGGAAGCCGCGGGAGTGCAGCATATTCAGGCTGTGCAGGGTCAGCAGCGTCTGCCGACGGCGCAGCGCCAGCGCGCGGAACAGCGGCGGGTGTTCGGTTTTATTGCACACCAGCGTGCCGCCGGCTTTCGGTTCTTTGCTGGAGCCGACGAAGACCGGAATATCGCTACGCACTGCGGGAAGCAGCGTGGCCGGATGCAGCACCTTAGCGCCAAACGTCGCCATCTCGGCGGCTTCGGCAAAGGCGATAACGTCGATCCGTTTTGCCGCCGGGGCAACGCGTGGGTCGGTGGTGTAGATGCCCGGGACATCGGTCCAGATATCGACGCGGCTGGCGTTGAGGGCTTCACCCAGCAGGGCGGCGGTGTAATCGCTGCCTCCGCGGCCGAGGGTGGTGGTGCGGCCTTTCGCTTCGCTGCCGATAAAGCCCTGGGTGACCACCAGCCCTTCGGCAAGGCGCGGCGTCAGCTGCAGCTGGGTTAGCTCTGCCAGGGCGGCGACATCGGGCTCGGCGCGGCCGAAGCGATCGCTGGTGCGCATCACTTTACGCACGTCAAACCACTGGGCGGCAATGCCGCGTTCGCGAAGGATTTCGACGAACAGCAGGGTGGACATCAGTTCGCCGTGGCTGACCAGCTCATCGGTCAGCGCCGTCGAGCTTGCCAGCGCGGCGGCTTCCGCCAGGGTGGTGATATTCTCCAGCAGACGCTCGATCTCTTCGCGAATCACGTTGGGGTAGCGCAGACGTTCGAGAATATTGAACTGAATCTGACGCAGCGCTTCAAGCTTATCGAAACGCTCGGTGGGTTCCAGCCCGTCAGCTAACGCGACCAGAAGATTGGTTACACCCGCAGAGGCAGACAGCACCACTACACGAGTGTTTTCATCAATCAACGCAACGTCAACGCTGCGATTCATGGCATCGAAATCGGCAACGCTGGTGCCGCCAAATTTGGCTACAACTAAATCTGTCATAACAACCTCGTGTCAGGGGGGCCTGACTTATTAAAACGATTCCTGATTGGGTTTGGGCTGGACACAACCTAACAGTAATAAAATGTCTTAATAAGCCAGGCCAAATTATTCAGCCATGGCACAAGGGAAGAGCGAAAAACAGGGTGGGCGCAGAGAGATAAACAGCTACGATGTCACCCAGAAGTGCTCCACCTTGTAGACCCGTTCCCCGACCTTTTACGTCAGTTCCTGAGTATGAAACGCCCGACTGCGAACGTTTCTGGTGACAACCCAGGGGATTCAGCCCCTGTGGCCGGTGATGAACGTACCAGACGCTCTTTCACCTCGGCGTTGCTCCCCCTCACGTATTTTCCCCGGACTGGTTCCTCCAATACGGTTACCTGGGCAACGCACCTCTTCTGGCAATTACCGACGTCTTTCACTTTGCCTGGGAGCGCTGGTCATGATAGCCCCTGCAAAACCCTTTCGCTGTAGCGTGAAATGCGCGAGCAATACATACCTGGTTATACGCAGGTAGTGCAGCTATATAAAGGCTTCGGAGGGGGTATGTCAACGCTGCGGTTATGCGGATTTTTCATGCGCGGGCGATTAACAGCAAAAAGCCTTATGATGAGCCCGGCCGCTCTCCGCCGGGCCGCCGCCCGGTGGCCGGGAGTCCGCCGCTCTGCCCGATGCCTGGGGACGATCCCCCCGCACGCTGGCGCGGGGCGCTTTGCCCGGGTTTATGTCTATACTGGTAGTGTTTTTTTACCCTGATCTGACCCTGTTCCTGACGCGCGTCAACGGCATAACACAAAAATCATCACAATTTTTTGCCTCCGGCGCTACAATCGACCGCAGTCACAATTCTCAAATCAGAAGAGTATTGCTCATGAAAAACATCAACCCAACGCAGACATCTGCCTGGCAGGCGCTACAGAAACACTTTGATGAAATGAAAGACGTCACTATCAGCGAGCTTTTCGCGAAAGATAGCGATCGTTTTACTAAGTTTTCCGCAACGTTCGACGATCTGATGCTGGTGGATTTCTCCAAAAACCGCATTACCGAAGAGACGCTGGCGAAACTGCAGGATCTGGCCAAAGAGACCGATCTGGCAGGCGCCATCAAATCGATGTTCTCCGGCGAGAAAATCAACCGTACCGAAGACCGTGCCGTGCTGCACGTCGCGCTGCGCAACCGGAGCAATACCCCAATCATCGTTGACGGCAAAGATGTGATGCCGGAAGTCAACGCGGTGCTGGAGAAGATGAAAACCTTCTCTGAAGCGATCATCTCCGGCAGCTGGAAAGGCTATACCGGCAAGGCGATTACCGATGTGGTTAACATCGGTATCGGCGGCTCCGACCTCGGTCCGTTTATGGTGACCGAAGCGCTGCGTCCGTACAAAAACCACCTCAATATGCACTTTGTTTCCAACGTCGACGGCACCCACATTGCGGAAGTGCTGAAAGGCGTGAATCCGGAAACGACGCTGTTCCTGGTGGCATCAAAAACCTTTACCACCCAGGAAACGATGACCAACGCCCACAGCGCGCGCGACTGGTTCCTGGCAACCGCGGGCGATGACAAACACGTGGCGAAACACTTCGCGGCGCTCTCCACCAACGGTAAAGCGGTGGGCGAGTTTGGTATCGACACCGCCAACATGTTTGAATTTTGGGATTGGGTTGGCGGCCGCTACTCCCTGTGGTCGGCGATCGGCCTGTCGATCATCCTCTCCGTTGGTTTTGACAACTTCGTTGAGCTGCTGTCCGGCGCGCACGCGATGGATAAACACTTCTCCACCACGCCGGCTGAGCAAAACCTGCCGGTGCTGCTGGCGCTGATCGGTATCTGGTACAACAACTTCTTCGGCGCAGAAACCGAAGCTATTCTGCCGTACGACCAGTATATGCACCGCTTTGCTGCCTACTTCCAGCAGGGCAACATGGAATCTAACGGCAAATACGTTGACCGCAGCGGTAACGCCGTGGACTACCAGACCGGCCCGATTATCTGGGGTGAGCCGGGTACCAACGGCCAGCATGCGTTCTACCAGCTGATCCACCAGGGAACCAAAATGGTGCCGTGCGATTTCATCGCGCCAGCGGTAACGCACAACCCGCTCTCTGACCACCATCCGAAGCTGCTGTCCAACTTCTTCGCGCAGACCGAAGCGCTGGCGTTCGGCAAATCGCGTGACGTGGTTGAGCAGGAGTATCGCGATCAGGGTAAAGATCCGGCAACGCTGGATCACGTGGTGCCGTTCAAAGTCTTCGAAGGTAACCGCCCGACTAACTCGATCCTGCTGCGTGAAATCACCCCGTTCAGCCTCGGCGCGCTGATCGCGCTGTATGAACATAAGATCTTCACTCAGGGTGCGATCCTCAACATCTTCACTTTCGACCAGTGGGGCGTTGAGCTGGGTAAACAGCTGGCTAACCGTATTCTGCCGGAACTGAAAGATGGCGCTGATGTCAGCAGCCACGATAGCTCGACCAACGGTCTGATTAACCGCTATAAATCCTGGCGCGCGTAATCAGCGTTAATCCGCTTCAATGCCGGCCTCAGGGTCGGCATTTTTTATGGGAGACGGCGCAATAATTTCGCCGGATTCCCCGCCCACACGCCTTTCTCGCTAATCGACCGGGTGACCACGCTGCCCGCGCCAATCACCGCGCCATCGCAGATGCTGACCGCCAGAATGGTGGCTCCGCTGCCAATAGAGACGTCGTTGCCAATCACAATTCTTCCCCAGCTCTCGCGATCGGCGTTGGGCTTACCGTCGCGGAACATGTCGTTGGCAAACATCACGCCGTGGCCGATAAAACAGCGCTCGCCGAGGGTGACGTACTCGCAGATAAAGGTATGGGACTGGATTTTGGTGTCCGCCCCGACCGTCGTATTGCCCTGGATCTCGACGAACGGCCCGACGAAGACGTTATCGCCGAGGCGACAGTTGTAAAGGTTGGCGGGCTGGTAGATCACCACATTTTCGCCGCTTTCGACGTTGCGAACGCCGGTATCACGAAGCGTGTGCATCATTATTCCTCTCCGATCCGTTTGGCCAGAATATGCAGGGTGCTTTGCTGGGTGGCGGAGCGGAAAACGGTGTCTTTAATATGCCGCATGCCCTGGCGCTCATAGAAGCGCCGGGCGCCGGTATTCGCGGCCAGCACTTCCAGCCACAGCCAGCGTTCGCCCTCATCTTTGGCCCGCGCTTCGACGGCGCTAAAAAGCTGTTCGCCGTAGCGGTGCCCCGTTTCGCCGGGTAGCAGATAGAGCTTATGCAGCAGGGTGCCCTGCGGGCCGTCGGGCTCAATCTGCTGACGATGTGTGTATTTGGCGAATCCTACCGGGCGCTGCGCTTCGGCGATCAGCCAGCGGCAGTTTGCCTCGGCCAGGCTGCGCTGCAGGGCCTCGGCGGCATACTCCTGCTGGATAAAACGCTCCAGCTCGCTGGCGCTGTGCCAGAGGTGGGTGAAGTGGTGGCGATAGCTGGCGTTGCCCATTTCACCGAGCAGGGGAACGTCCTGCCGTTGCGCCGTACGTATTGTCAGCATGGCTGTCTCCTTTTTAACCCGCCAGTTTGGCAAGTGATTGTTACATTTGGCGCAACAGACGCAAAAAGTTAACAAATAATATCGATCTGGATCACGTTTTTGCGTTATACAGATCGGCAGGAATAATGAATATAAGAGGTGTGAGTATGCCGTCGGTCTATCGTCCGCTGGTTAATTTTGTTGCGACGGCCATGCAGGCCGTTCTGAATCTGGCGCTGCTGTGCCTGGGCGTAATTCTGGTGGTCTTTCTCGGCAAGGAGACCTTCCATCTGGCGCACGTGCTGTTTACTCCGGAGCCGGTCAGCAAGTACAAGCTGGTGGAAGGGCTGGTGGTCTATTTTCTCTATTTCGAGTTTATCGCGCTGATTGTGAAGTACTTTGAGTCCGGCTTTCATTTCCCGCTGCGCTATTTCGTCTACATCGGTATTACCGCGATTGTGCGCCTGATTATCGTTGATCACGAGTCGCCGATGGCGGTGCTGATCTATTCCGCGGCGATCCTTCTGCTGGTGATTACGCTGTGGCTGTGTAACTCCAATCGCCTGAAACGCGAATAAAAAAAAGCGGCCTCTAAGGGCCGCTGACCAACAGTCACAAATTTAATTTATGTAGGGTCCAGTTGAGGATAGCAGTGGCATTTACCTTACTTTTTCAGCTGAGGGCGGTAGTTGCCGTACCCGGTTGGGGTTCGTGTACAGCAACTAAGTCACCGTCCCTCCTCTGAAATTTGGGGCGGGTATAACGATGAAACTTAACCTTTCACCCCGCCTGCCGTCAGGCCGTTCACCAGCCAGCGCTGCGCCAGCAGGAAGACCACGGTAATCGGGATAGCAGAGAGCACCGCCGCCGCGGCAAAGTCGCCCCACAGGTAGTTCTGCGGGTTGAGGTACTGCTGCATTCCAACCGCCAGGGTATAGCTGTTCACATCACGCAGCAGCAGGGACGCAACCGGGACTTCGGTAATCGCGGCGATAAACGACAGAATAAAGACCACCGCCAGAATCGGCACCGACAGCGGCAGCAGAACCAGACGGAAGGCCTGCCACGGCGTCGCGCCGTCCAGAGCGGCCGCTTCTTCCAGTGAACCGTCGATGGTTTCGAAGTAGCCTTTAATGGTCCAGACGTGCAGCGCGATGCCGCCCATATAGGCGAAGATGACGCCGCCGTGGGTATTCAGGCCGACAAACGGCAGATACTGGCCGAGGCGGTCAAACAGGGCGTACAGAGCAACCAGCGACAGCACCGCCGGGAACATCTGGAAAATCAGCATCCCTTTCAACAGGGTGGCCTTACCCGGGAAGCGCATACGGGCGAAGGCGTAGGCGCAGGTGGTGGAGAGCGCCACGATACCGATGGCGGTGATCCCGGCAACCTTCACCGAGTTCCACAGCCACAGCAGCACCGGGAACGGCGGCGGCGTCACGCGGCCATCCGCATGCTCAACGCTAAAGCCGAGCGCCAGACGCCAGTGTTCCCAGGAGATCTGATCCGGGATCAGGCTGCCGGTGGCGAAGTTACCTTCGCGCAGGGAGATGGCGATAACCATCAGCAGCGGGAACATAATCGCCGCGATAAAAATGAGCAGCAGGAGGTGCGTGGTGAAGAGACGCAGCTTCTGAGATTTGGGTTGTACCATAGCCATAATATTTTTATTCCCCTTGATACCGCTCCAGGCTATCTCACTTGCCATTTTGAACCCGGGCAGTGCTCATCATCCTCACGTACTACGTGTACGCTCCGGTTCTTGCGCGCTGGCCGGACCCAAACTGGCTGCGTCAATGACGCCTGGCCATTCCAGTTAGTCGAATTTCATTCGTGTGGCTTTCAGGTTAACAATCGCCAGCACGCCTACCAGCAGGAAGATCAGCGTAGCGATAGCCGCCGCGAGGCCGAAGTCCTGGCCGCCGCCGCCTTCGAAGGCGATACGGTAGGTGTAGCTCACCAGCAGGTCGGTATAGCCGGCCGGCGTGGTGGTGCCGAGGCGATCCGGGCCGCCGTTGGTTAACAGCTGAATCAGGACGAAGTTGTTAAAGTTAAAGGCGAAGCTGGCGATCATCAGCGGCGTAAGCGGCTTGATCAACAGCGGCAGCGTAATTTTAAAGAAGTTCTGGAACGGACCCGCACCATCCATTGCCGACGCTTCATACAGGTCGTCAGGAATGGCTTTCAGCAGGCCCATGCACAGGATCATCATGTACGGGTAGCCCAGCCAGGTGTTGACGATAACAATCATCGAACGCGCGGTGGTCGGGTCGCTAAACCAGGCCGGCTTAATGCCGAACAGCGCGCTGAGCATCATGTTGATCTCACCAAAGCTCTGGTTGAACAGCCCTTTGAAAATCAGAATCGAGATAAACGACGGTACCGCGTAAGGCAGAATCAGCAGTACGCGATAAATCGCTTTTCCTTTCAGGGACTCCCACTGCACGAGGCAGGCGAGGATCATGCCGACCGCGACGGTCAGAATAACGGTCAGTATTGAGAAGACTACCGTCCAGACGAAGATGGCGAAGAACGGTTTCTGGATACCTTCATCGGTAAAGACGCGGGTGAAGTTATCCCAGCCAATGCTCACGGTGTAGCCCGGGCTGAGCTTCTCGCCGCTCCAGCTGCCGTCGGCATTGATTGACTGATAGAAGCCGACTTTATTATTCGGCCGGTATTTGACGCCGCTCTGGTTGTTGGTCAGCTCGCCGTCGGCCGCCAGCGTATACAGCGGCTGGGTGCCGGAGAACTGACGCAGTGAACTCATAATGACCTTGCTGTCGTCAGGCAGCACGGCGGTCAGCTGGTTCAGCGCGGTACGGTTCTGGGTAATCACGCGCAGGTTAGCACGCTCCCCTTCCGGCTGAGCATCGGCTTCTTTCAGGGCCAGCTTCTGCACGCCGCCGAGCTTAAACGCGTCGGAAACATAATTTTTGCCGCTGTCGCCATCGGTCAGCGCCAGCTTCCACTCATCTCCCGCCGGGTACAGCGAGAAGTTGTAGGATTTGCCGGCCTGGAAGGAGCGATCCAGCAGGACTTCCTGAGCGCGCTCAAAGGTCAGCTGGTTGGTGCTGCTGTAGTTGGTGAAAGCGATAGCGATGGTGCAGATCAGCGGAAACAGGACGAACAGCCCCATCCCGGCGAGACCCGGATAGACATAGCGCCAGGCATAGGCCTTGCGGTTAGAAAAGATATACAGGCCAGCCGAGCTTAAAATCAGCGTCAGGATGGCAAACAGGTACTCCCCCTGGGCGTACATCAAAACAACAAGGTAACCCACCAGCAGGCACAGCAAGCCAATCACAGACCATGTCAGCTGCGGGCTTTGCCACCAGTGTTTCTTTTTAACGACATCCATGGGGATCATCCTCTACAACGTATTTTGTTCTCCCTCTCCCCTCAGGAGAGAGGGCCCGGATCGGGCGGCTGTTCGCCGTCCGGGTTCCTGACCCGCTCCCGAGAAGGGGGAGGGGACTAGCAGGGTTACTTAGTGATACGAGCCTGTGCGTCTTTCAGCGCGGCGTCGACGGTCTGACGACCGCTAGCTGCGTTGATAACCGCGGTGCGTACGGCATACCAGAAGGCGGACATCTGCGGAACGTTCGGCATGATTTCGCCTTTCTGGGCGTTCGCCATAGTGGCGGCGATACGCGGATCTTTTTCCAGTTTCTCCTGGAAGGATTTCAGCGCAACGGCGCCCAGCGGTTTATCCTTGTTCACTTCATCCAGACCCTGATCGGTCAGCAGGTAGTTTTCGAGGAACTCTTTCGCCAGCTCTTTGTTCGGGCTGGCGGCGTTGATACCGGCGCTCAGTACGCCGACGAACGGTTTAGACGCCTTGCCTTTGAAGGTTGGCAGCAGAGTCACGCCGTAGTTGATTTTGCTCTTATCGATGTTCGCCCACGCCCACGGACCGTTGATGGTCATCGCGGTATCGCCCTTGTTGAACGCCGCTTCAGCGATGGAGTAATCGGTATCAGCATTCATGTGTTTGTTCTTGATCAGATCGACCAGGAAGGTCAGACCCGCTTTCGCGCCAGCGCTGTCCACGCCGACATCTTTCACATCATATTTGCCGTTTTCAAGCTTGAACGCATAGCCACCGTCGGCGGCGATCAGCGGCCAGGTGAAGTACGGTTCCTGCAGGTTGAACATCAGCGCGCTCTTACCTTTCGCCTTCAGCGTTTTATCCAGCGCCGGGATCTCTTCCCAGGTTTTCGGCGGATTCGGGACCAGGTCTTTGTTGTAAATCAGCGACAGCGCTTCAACCGCGATTGGGTAAGCGATCAGCTTGCCGTTATAGCGTACCGCGTCCCAGGTAAACGGATAGAGTTTGTCCTGGAAAGCTTTGTCCGGAGCGATCTCGGCCAGCAGGCCGGACTGCGCGTAGCCGCCGAAGCGGTCGTGTGCCCAGAAGATGATGTCCGGGCCGTCGCCGGTCGCCGCAACCTGCGGGAATTTCTCTTCCAGCTTATCCGGGTGCTCGATGGAGACTTTAATCCCGGTGTCTTTTTCAAACTTTTTGCCCACTTCAGCGAGGCCGTTATAGCCCTTGTCGCCGTTAATCCAGATAACCAGCTTACCTTCTTCAATTTTGGCGAGGGCAGAGGCGGAAAACATCATCGTGGTCAATGCAGACAGCGCGAGGATGCGGGCGCCGGTTTTGATTTTCATATACCAGTCCTTTTTGGTGATGTGCTCGTGGATACACTTAGGTGGCTTAACGGTGATGAGTTTCCTTTTTTAACAACCCCTTTCCATCCTCCCTATGTCTACGCCCCACCCGTAGTTTGTGTGATCTGGCTTGCAGAAACGCCGGTATTGGGGCGTGGAGCACATAAAAAGGAGGCTATTTTTGCAACCTGCGTCACGAAATTGACTTTGGCGCGCCATCCCCCGCAGTGAGAGGCAATCTCTCATCCTCCCGTCTCCTCCCCCATAAAAAAGCCGGGGGTGGAGGATTCACCAGGTTAATGAATGCCGCATAGTCAGCCCATCTTGAATGTGTCTTTAAGTGACAGGTTGTAACGAAGGGAGATGGGCATGGCGAGCGTACAGCTGCGAAATATAACGAAAGCCTGGGGCGACGTGGTGGTATCGAAAGATATCAATCTCGACATCCAGGAAGGGGAGTTCGTGGTGTTTGTCGGGCCATCGGGCTGCGGCAAATCTACCCTGCTGCGTATGATTGCCGGGCTGGAAACCATAACCAGCGGTGATTTGTTTATCGGCGAAACCAGGATGAACGATATCCCCCCCGCAGAACGCGGCATCGGCATGGTCTTCCAGTCTTACGCTCTCTACCCTCATCTCTCCGTCGCGGAAAATATGTCTTTCGGCCTGAAGCTGGCCGGCGCCAAAAAAGATGTGATCAACCAGCGCGTCACTCAGGTGGCTGAAGTGCTGCAGCTGGCGCACCTGCTTGAGCGTAAGCCGAAGGCGCTATCCGGCGGCCAGCGTCAGCGCGTGGCAATCGGTCGTACCCTGGTGGCGGAGCCTCGCGTATTCCTGCTGGATGAACCGCTTTCAAACCTCGATGCCGCGCTGCGCGTGCAGATGCGTATCGAAATCTCCCGTCTGCACAAGCGGCTGGGACGCACGATGATTTACGTGACCCACGATCAGGTTGAGGCGATGACTTTGGCCGACAAGATTGTGGTGCTGGATGCCGGTCGCGTAGCGCAGGTAGGGAGACCGCTTGAGCTGTATCACTACCCGGCCGATCGCTTCGTTGCGGGCTTTATTGGCTCGCCGAAGATGAACTTCCTGCCGGTGAAAGTCACCGCAACCGCCATTGAGCAGGTTCAGGTGGAGCTGCCAAACCGCCAGCAAATTTGGCTGCCGGTGGACAGCGCCCGCGTTCAGGTTGGGGCAAATATGTCTTTAGGCATCCGCCCGGAACATCTGCTGCCCAGCGATATCGCCGACGTGACCCTTGAAGGGGAAGTGCAGGTGGTTGAGCAGCTTGGCCACGAAACGCAAATTCATATCCAGATCCCAGCCATCCGTCAGAACCTGGTCTACCGCCAGAACGACGTGGTGTTGGTAAAAGAGGGAGCCACATTCGCTATCGGTTTGCCACCGGAACGTTGCCATTTATTCCGTGAGGATGGCACGGCGTGTCGTCGGTTGCATAAAGAGCCGGGCGTGTAAGGCTTCCCATTAAAAAAAAACGCGAACCCCTTAGCGCTGCAGCAGCAGGCAGAACAACGGGCGAAGTGTTCAAAGAAAAGCAATGATCTCAGGAGATAGAATGATGATTACTCTGCGCAAACTTCCACTGGCGGTCGCCGTCGCAGCAGGCGTTATGTCTGCTCAGGCGATGGCCGTCGATTTCCACGGCTATGCTCGTTCCGGTATCGGCTGGACCGGCAGCGGCGGTGAACAGCAGTGCTTCCAGGCAACCGGTGCTCAAAGTAAATACCGTCTTGGTAACGAATGTGAAACCTATGCGGAATTAAAACTGGGCCAGGAAGTATGGAAAGAAGGTGATAAGAGCTTCTACTTCGATACTAACGTCGCGTACTCCGTATCGCAGCAGAATGACTGGGAATCAACCAGCCCGGCATTCCGTGAAGCCAACGTGCAGGGTAAAAACCTGATCGACTGGCTGCCAGGTTCCACCATCTGGGCCGGTAAGCGTTTCTACCAGCGTCATGACGTTCACATGATCGACTTCTACTACTGGGATATTTCAGGTCCTGGTGCTGGTATCGAAAACATCGATCTGGGCTTCGGTAAGCTGTCTATGGCGGCAACCCGTTCTTCTGAGTCCGGCGGTTCTGCCACCTTCGCTGACCGCGATGCGCTGGGCAACCGTATTTATGACAACATCGTGCCGAACGACGTCTTCGACGTGCGTTTAGCGCAGATGGAAATCAACCCAGGCGGTACCCTGGAGCTCGGCGTTGACTACGGTCACACCAACGTTCCGGATAACTACTACCTGCAGCCGGACGCGTCTAAAGACGGCTGGATGCTGACCGCTGAGCACACCCAGAGCATGCTGAAAGGCTACAACAAGTTCGTTCTGCAGTACGCCACCGACGCGATGACCTCCAACGGTAAAGGCATTCCGCAGGGCGGCAGCATCAACAACGACGGCTCCCTGTGGCGCGTGCTTGACCACGGCGCGATCTCGCTGGGCGATAGCTGGGATCTGATGTACGTCGGTATGTACCAGGATATCAACCTGGACAACAACAACGGCACCAAATGGTGGACCGTCGGCGTGCGTCCGATGTACAAATGGACGCCGATCATGAGCACCCTGCTGGAAGTTGGCTACGACAACGTCGAGTCGCAGAAAACCGGCGACAACAACAACCAGTACAAAATCACCCTGGCACAGCAGTGGCAGGCTGGCGACAGCATCTGGTCCCGTCCGGCAATCCGCGTATTCGCAACCTACGCCAAGTGGGATGAGAAATGGGGCTACGCGAACGGCGATTCCGGTGCTGGCTACACCTCCGGCGTGGCGTATAACGACACCTCCGCGAAGACCTTCAGCCGTGGCGATAACGACGAGTGGACCTTCGGCGCCCAGATGGAAATCTGGTGGTAATCCAACCTGACCTGTCATGAGCAAAAGAGGGGCGCAAGCCCCTCTATATCTTAGGCCCAGCGAGCTATTGCCTGGCTACCGCTCGGCCATCGGAATTGAGGTGATAACAATGAAAATGAATAAAAGTCTCGTTGCCCTCTGCCTGTCCGCCGGCCTGCTGGCCAGCGTACCCGCAGTCAGTTTTGCTGATGTGAATTTTGTGCCGCAGAACACCGCTGCCGCACCGACGATCCCCGCCTCCGCGTTACAGCAGTTAACCTGGACGCCGGTCGATCAATCGAAGTCCCAGGTCACCAACTTAGCGACGGCAGGACAGTCGCTGAATATCTCCGGTATCACCGGGCCGGTCGCCGCCTACAGCGTCCCGGCGAATATCGGTGAGCTGACCATTACGCTGACCAGCGAAGTCAACAAGCAGACCAGCGTTTTTGCGCCGAACGTGCTGATTCTTGACCAGAATATGACGCCATCTGCGTACTTCCCAAGCAGCTACTTCACCTACCTGGAGCCGGGCGTGATGAGCTCGGATCGCCTCGAAGGGGTGATGCGTCTGACGCCGGCGCTGGGCCAGCAAAAGATTTACGTCCTGGTCTTTACCACGCCGCAGGATCTGCAGCAGACCACCAAATTAATCGATCCGGCGAAGGCCTACGCCAAAGGTACGGGTAACGCGGTCCCGGATATTCCGGACCCGATTGCCAAACATACCACCGAAGGTACGCTGGGTCTGAAAGTGAAAACATCGTCTGGCTCCAGCGTGCTGGTTGGCCCGCTGTTTGGCTCCTCCGGCCCGGGTCCGGTCACCGTCGGCAATACGGCCGCTCCGGTATACAGCGCGCCAGCCGCCGCCCCGGCCGTTGCTCCGGTCGCCGCGCCGGCGGCGAAGAGTGAGCCGATGCTGGATGATACGGAAACCTACTTTAACAACGGCATTAAGCAGGCGGTTGCTAAAGGAGATATCGACAAAGCCCTCAAATTGATGAACGAAGCTGAACGCCTTGGCTCGAAATCTGCCCGTTCCACCTTTATCAGCAGTGTAAAAGGCAAGGGGTGATCGTCTCCCCACAATGCTGATGTTTAGGCACAGCCTTTAGGTGCGTCCGCCTGGACGCACCTTTTTTTCTCGCGCGCGGCTTCTGTTGCATGGCTGTTGCGCGGAAGATCGTATCTTGATGTTTGCCCGCCCCGATCGGCCTATTCTGCGATACAATGCCTTTACGTTATGTATCGGAGAATCAGGCATGTCACATCCTGCGCTTACGCAACTACGTGCGCTGCGCTATTTTGCCGCTATGCCCCCGCTGGAACCCTCGCTGCGCGACTGGCTGTTGCTGGAAGACTCAATGACCAAACGCTTTGAGCAACAAGGGAAAAAGGTTAGCGTTATGCTGGTCAACGAAGATTTTGTCGGACGCGAAGCGCTGGTCGGTGAAGAAGCGTTGCTGCCAGATGAAGAGCGCTACTGGCTGCGGGAAATCATTCTCTGCGCCGATGATGAACCCTGGCTGGCCGGGCGAACTATCGTGCCGGAATCGACGCTGAGCGGTCCCGAACTGGCGCTGCAGCAGCTTGGGCAGACGCCACTGGGCCGCTATTTGTTCACCTCGTCGACGTTAACCCGTGACTTTATTGAAATTGGGCGTTATGCAGAGCTTTGGGGGCGTCGTTCCCGCCTCCGGCTGAGCGGTAAACCGCTGCTGCTGACAGAACTGTTTCTGCCTGCATCGCCGCTGTATTAAGAGGAAGAGAAAATGGAGTGGAGTCTGACGCAGAATAAGCTGTTGGCGTTTCATCGCCTGATGCGTACTGACAAACCGATCGGCGCGCTGCTGCTGCTGTGGCCGACGCTGTGGGCGCTATGGGTGGCGACGCCGGGTGTTCCGCCGCTGTGGATTCTGGCCGTTTTTGTCGCCGGAGTGTGGCTGATGCGCGCCGCCGGCTGCGTGGTCAACGATTATGCCGACCGCAAATTTGACGGCCACGTCAAGCGCACCGCGCGTCGTCCGCTGCCGAGCGGAGAGGTGACGGAGAAAGAGGCCCGGGTGCTGTTTGTCGTGCTGGTGCTGCTCTCGTTCCTGCTGGTGCTGACCCTCAACACCATGACCATTCTGCTGTCGGTGGCGGCGCTGGCGCTGGCGTGGGTCTATCCATTCATGAAGCGCTACACCCATCTGCCGCAGGTGGTGCTGGGGGCGGCGTTTGGCTGGTCGATTCCGATGGCCTTCTCCGCGGTGAGCGAATCGCTGCCGCTGAGCTGCTGGCTGATGTTCCTCGCCAACATTCTGTGGGCGGTGGCTTACGATACCCAGTATGCGATGGTTGACCGGGACGATGACCTTAAAATTGGCATCAAATCAACGGCGATTTTGTTTGGCGAAAACGATCGCGTGATTATCGGCATGCTGCAGATCGCGGTACTGGTCCTGATGGCGGCGGTAGGGTGGCTGAACGGCCTGAGCTGGGAATATTACTGGTCGCTGTTTATCGCGGCGGGGCTGTTTTTCTGGCAGCAGAAGCTGATTTTCCGTCGTGAACGCGACGACTGCTTCAAAGCGTTTTTAAACAATAACTACGTTGGGCTGGTGCTGTTCCTCGGCCTGGCGATGGGCTATATGGCGTAGTTTTCCCTGGCAGGGTCCTGACTCCCCGGCTTACGTAGCGCAAGCCGGGGCAAGTCTCAGGCGCTACGCTTCATCCTGCGCGGCGCTTTCAATCGTCAGACGCACGTCCGATGTAATCAGGTTCGCCAGCATCTGGTAAACCTTCAGCGTCTCTTCCGGCTCGGCATCGCCGGTATCGCTAATATAGCCTTCGTCACGCAGCGTCAGCACCAGAGTGCTGAATACCGCCTTATCGAAGAACTCCGGCGCGTTGATGCCGTGCAGAACCGACAGGCGCTGGGCCATCGTACGGCTCTCTTTCTCCAGCGAACTGCGGTTAATCGAGGGATTAGCGCTCAGCAGCCAGAAGGTGATGGCATAGCGCTGGAGCGTTTCGCGCGCCCCGGCGGCCAGCAGCTGCAGCAGGCGGGAGTGCGACGGGTTGATGCTTATCTCGTCATCGCTCAGCGCCAGCAGGCCCTGGCGCTGCATCTCAGCGGTCAGCGCATCGATAACGCTCGCCAGCTCTTCTTTTTCCCAGCGCAGGAACAGCTCGGCCTTCAGCAGCGGATAGAACATCTCGACGTGACGCAGCACTTCCGTGCGGGTGATCCGTCGATGCTGGGTGACAATCGCCGCCAGCAGCGAAGGCATCATCAGCATATGGGCGATGTTGTTGCGATAGTAGGTCATCAGCACCGCCTGCTCGCGCGGCAGAATAATGATGTCGCCGATGGTGTCCTTCTCGACCTCGAACTTATTCATCTTTAGCGCGTGGTCAATCAGCTCGCTGGCGGAAGCCGGCGGCGTGGTCGCATCCGGAGAGTAAGGCACGTTACGCAGCAGATCGAGATAGCACTCCAGCTGCTGGGTCAGCTGCTCGCGGGTCAGCGAACGCTGGCGCGATGCCAGCAGAGCGGTACAGCACAGGTTCATGGCGTTCGCCGCGCCGGCGTTGTTGATGCGGACCATCAGATCGGAGGCGATGCTGTTTACCGTCGGCGTTAGCCACGACGGGCGAATGGCTTCGATAGGATCGATAGACTCGCGCCACTCCGGAACGTGCTGGTTGAGCCAGGTCATCAGCGGCAGCGGTTCGCCGAAGTTAACGTACCCCTGGCCGAGGTTACGCAGCTTGCTCAGGCCGCGCAGCATCTGCGGCAGGCTCTCTTTCTCTTTCGTCGCGCCGCGCAGCTCTTTGGCGTAGGTCCCGACTTCCATCACGTGCTCGTAGCCGATGTAGATCGGAACCAGCGTAATTGGTCGGGTGCCGCCGCGCAGCATCGCCTGGATAGTCATCGACAGGGTGCCGGTTTTCGGGTCCAGCAGGCGCCCGGTACGAGAGCGCCCGCCCTCCACGAAGTACTCTACCGAGTAGCCGCGGCTGAACAGTTCGCCAAGATATTCGCGGAACACCGTCGAGTAGAGCTTGTTGCCCTTAAACGTACGGCGAATAAAGAACGCGCCGCCGCGACGGAAAATCGGCCCTGCCGGCCAGAAGTTGAGGTTGATGCCGGCGGCGATATGCGGCGGCACCAGGCCCTGGTGGTAGAGCACGTAGGAGAGCAGCAGGTAGTCCATATGGCTGCGATGGCACGGAACGTAGACGATCTCGTGCCCTTCGTGCGCCAGCTGCCGCACGCGCTCGGCGTTATGAACGTTAATTCCCTGATACAGGCGGTTCCATGTAAAGCCCAGCACGCGGTCGGTCAGGCGAATCATCTCGTAGGAGAAGTTTGCGGCGATCTCTTCCATCAGCGCGATAGCGTTTTGCTGCGCCTTCTCGTGGGAGATTTTCTTGCTGCGGGCTTCGTCTTCCACCGCGCGGGCGATGGCTTTTGACGCCAGCAGCTTGTTGAACAGATCCTGACGCGCCGGCAGACGCGGGCCGACCGCGGCCAGGCGCTGACGGGCGAAGTGCATACGCGCCACGCGGGCCAGCTTCTGAGCAATGGTTTTATCGGTTCCGTGCTCGGACGCCATTCGGCGTAGCGACACCGGCGGCGAGAAGCGCACGAAGCTGTCGCGGCCCAGCCACAGAACGGCGAAGAATTTCTGAATACCATTAAGCATGCGCAGCGGCGGATTGAGCTCGCCCTTTTCGCGCCCTGGCGCACGACCAAACATCACTGAAACCGGCACCATTTGCACGTCGAGGTCAGGGTGGTTGCGGTGCAGATCCAGGTAGTCGTGGAACAGCTTGATGGATTCTTCTTTCGGCGTGTAGTAGGTAAATACGCGCGGGCCGCCGTGGATAAAGACGTAGCGCGGCAGCAGGGTGCCGTCGATTTCTAACGGTTCGAGCGGATCGGGTAGATCGTGCTCCAGGCACTGCGCGCGCAGCGTCAGCAGGTCTGCCTTCGAGTTATAGGGCAGAACGTACATAATCGGACGCGAGGTATCCAGCCCTAATTCCTGAGCAGGCTCTGCGGGAATAGACTTGCTTTTTACCAGCAGCCGTAATGGTAAATTCAGTAATTTATAGTAAATTCGTTGCCAGCCGGACATAAACGATGTGAAGCCTCTGGTTAATCATGCAAATGCGCGGCAAGAATAACAGAAAGTGCGCAAAATTTCCGTTGCCACGCGGCAAACGCGTACACTCATTGACGTCATTTACATAAAAAGGTTCTTTTGATGGCCAATAATACCACCGGGTTAACCCGAATCATTAAAGCGGCAGGGTATTCCTGGAAAGGTTTTCGTGCGGCATGGATAAATGAGGCCGCCTTTCGTCAGGAAGGTATTGCCACCGTTATTGCCATTGCGATCGCCTGCTGGTTGGATGTTGACGCCATTACGCGCGTGCTGCTGATAGGCTCGGTCCTGATAGTGATGATAGTCGAAATTCTTAATAGCGCGATTGAGGCGGTGGTGGACCGGATTGGCTCCGACCACCATGAGCTTTCCGGACGCGCGAAGGATATGGGCTCTGCGGCGGTATTTCTGGCGATCGTCATTGCGCTGATCGTCTGGGTTACGCTGCTGTGGGCGCACTATCGCTAAGGGTCTGTAGCATCAGACTATTTGGTTTGGCGTCCGCGGGCTGGAGGCCGACCAACCTCCCTCCACGCGGCCTGTTTTGCGTCGTGTGGAGCAGAAACGCTCCGCCGCAATCCCCCTGAGTTAGCTGGCCGCAGCGCGCGGCAAACGAAAAGAATCTCCTGATTTTTGTGTGAAATTTGATTCCAAAATCACCGTTAGCTGTATATACTCACAGCATAACTGTATATACACCCAGGGGGCGGAATGAAAGCGTTAACGACCAGGCAGCAAGAGGTGTTTGATCTCATCAGAGATCATATCAGCCAGACTGGCATGCCGCCGACGCGTGCGGAAATTGCTCAGCGCTTGGGGTTCCGTTCCCCAAACGCGGCGGAAGAACACCTGAAAGCGCTGGCGCGTAAAGGCGCAATCGAGATCATTTCCGGTGCCTCCCGCGGTATTCGTCTGCTGACTGAAGAAGAGCCCGGCCTGCCGCTGATTGGCCGCGTGGCTGCCGGTGAGCCGCTGCTGGCGCAGCAGCACATCGAAGGCCACTTCCAGGTCGATCCGGCAATGTTCAAGCCGAGCGCCGACTTCCTGCTGCGCGTCAGCGGAATGTCGATGAAAGACATTGGTATTCTGGACGGCGATCTGCTGGCGGTACACAAAACGCAGGATGTGCGTAACGGGCAGGTTGTGGTCGCACGTATCGATGAAGAAGTGACGGTTAAACGCCTTAAAAGGCAGGGTAACGTCGTCGAACTGCTGCCGGAAAATAGCGAGTTTTCACCAATCGTGGTGAACCTACGCGAGCAAAACTTTACCATTGAAGGTCTGGCCGTCGGCGTCATCCGCAACGGCGAGTGGCTGTAAGCGCCTTCTCTTAACGCAGCATCGTCTGATGCATGATGCTGTGCTGTCTCTCCTCGCTCAGGCTTTCCCTCATGCTTTTTAATGCCGCTGATAAGGCCCTGTGGCGCCTGGCGCTACCGATGATTTTCTCCAATATCACCGTCCCGCTGCTGGGCCTGGTGGATACTGCGGTTATCGGCCATCTTGATAGCCCGGTTTACCTGGGCGGCGTGGCGGTCGGGGCTACGGCTACCAGCTTCCTGTTCATGCTGCTGCTCTTTCTGCGAATGAGTACCACCGGCCTGACGGCGCAGGCGTTTGGCGCAAAGGACCCCGTGCGCCTGGCGCGAGCGCTGGTGCAGCCGCTTGGGCTGGCGCTGACCGCCGGTCTGCTGATCGTTCTGTTTCGTATGCCGCTCATTAACCTGGCGCTGCATATCGTCGGCGGCAGCGAAGCGGTGCTGGAACAGGCCCGGCGTTTCCTGGAGATCCGCTGGCTGAGCGCCCCGGCATCGTTAGCTAACCTGGTTCTGCTGGGCTGGCTGCTGGGCGTCCAGTATGCCCGTGCGCCGGTGATCCTGCTGATTGTCGGCAACCTGCTGAATATTGTCCTCGATCTGTGGCTGGTGATGGGGCTGCACATGAACGTGCAGGGCGCGGCGCTGGCGACGGTGACCGCCGAATATGCCACCTTTATCATTGGCCTGCTGATGGCGAAACGCGTGCTGACGCTGCGGGGCGTGTCATTCTCTATGCTGAAGGGCGCCTGGCGCGGCGATCTCCGGCGGCTGCTGGCCCTCAACCGCGACATCATGCTGCGTTCGCTGCTGCTGCAGCTCTGCTTTGGCGCGGTGACTGTTTTCGGCGCACGTCTGGGGGGCGATATCGTGGCGGTGAACGCCATTCTGATGACCATGCTAACCTTCACCGCCTATGCGTTGGACGGCTTTGCCTATGCCGTGGAGGCCCACTCCGGGCAGGCCTACGGCGCGCGCGATGGCAGCAAGCTGCTGGAGGTGTGGCGTGCGGCCTGTCGGCAGTCTGGCATGGTCGCGCTGGCTTTTGCGCTGATCTACAGCGTGGCGGGAGAGCAGATTATCGCTCTGCTGACTTCGATACCCTCGCTCCAGCAGCTCGCCGACCGCTATCTGCTGTGGCAGATGATTTTGCCGGTGGTCGGCGTCTGGTGTTATCTGCTGGACGGCATGTTTATCGGCGCGACGCGCGGCAGCGAAATGCGCAACAGCATGGCGGTGGCCGCCGTGGGCTTTGCCGTAACCCTGCTGACGCTGCCGGTGCTCGGTAACCACGGCCTGTGGCTGGCGCTGACGGTATTCCTGGCGCTGCGAGGTCTGTCGCTGGCGCTGATCTGGCGACGGCACTGGCGGCGCGGCACCTGGTTTTCATAACGTCTTTTGGTGTGAAAATGGTTAAAGATTCCGAATAATAAAATTAACCCAGAATTCTCATCTATAGTTAATCATATGTCCGGCACACAGCGGGCTGTTAACTCACCGAACGATGAGGACTGAATCATGAATAAAGACGAAATCGGCGGTAACTGGAAACAGTTAAAAGGTAAAGCGAAAGAGCAATGGGGCAAGCTTACCGACGATGATATGACCGTCATCGAGGGTAAGCGCGACCAGCTGGTCGGTAAAATCCAGGAGCGTTACGGCTACGCTAAAGATCAGGCAGAAAAAGAAGTGTCTGACTGGGAAACCAAAAATGACCATCGCTGGTAGCGACGAGATGTAGAGCGTTAACCCTTTGTTATTGCCTGCCTGAACGGTACAAGGATGTACTAAAAATCCCTGATTCCCGCTGCGGCCAACGCCTCAGCGGGCTTTCTTTTTAGTCTGGATGGTGTGGTCATGGTGGCAGTGCCCCGGCGTGTTGCAGGCCTCTACCTCGACGCAGCCCGCGCACAGGCCGTGCGCTTCGATCACGTTATGGCGCAGGGCGAAGCCCATTTTGGCCGCCAGCGTATGCATGATGTCCTCTACGCCTTCCGCGCACTCTTCTTTAACCACCCCGCAGCGATCGCAGATAAACATCGCTGAACTATGGGTTGGCTGATCGAACAGGTGACACAGCACGTAGCTGTTGGTTGATTCCACCTTGTGCACGAAGCCCTGCTCAAGCAGAAACTCCAGCGCCCGGTAGACCGTCGGAGGCTTAGCCTGCGGCTCTTTACCGCGCAGGAGATCGAGCAAATCGTAGGCGCTGATCGCCCCCTGCTGTAGACTCATCAGGCGCAACACTTCAAGGCGCTGCGGAGTCAGGCGCACGCCCCGCTGCGCGCAGAGCTTTTCAGCATGCGCTAACATGTCTTGCGAAGTGGACTTATCCATGAGCATCCTCTGGTTGCGTAACGATGAAGTTGTTACTTTATCACGATCCAGGCAAAACGCCGAGAACCCACGGTTTGTGCTATACCTGATGCATCTCATTTTCGGGAGAAAACGATGAAACGACCTGATTGCATTCGACATTGGCGCGAGATGGAGGGGCCGGATGATGCCACCTATCCCGACAGCAGCGAGCTCTTTTCCATCGGCGCACCGCTGGCCCGTGGTTTAAGGCTAAACCGGCTGGGGATCCATCATGAGCGCCTGCCGCCAGGGCGTCGTACCTCTTATCCGCATGCGGAAAGCGATGAAGAAGAGTTCATCTACGTGCTGGAGGGGTATCCGGAAGTGTGGATAAACGGCTATCTGTGGAAGCTGGAGCCGGGGGATTGCGTCGGTTTTCCCGCCGGCACCGGGGTATGCCACACCTTCCTGAATAACACCGAGGAGGAGGCATGCCTGCTGGTGGTTGGCGAAGCGAATAAAAAATTTAACCGGATCTACTATCCGCTTAACCCCAGCTATGCCGCGACGCGTCAGGATCGCTGGGTCGACCATCCGCCGCAGTTCTTCGGTCCTCACGACGGTAAGCCGCGTAGGAAATAGCGTTTTTTTCCAGTGCAGGATACGGCCATTGGCGCTATGCGCCTGTGGTTTATCTTTGTGCTATAGTAGCGCCCCTTTTTACCCGGATGCCTATTTATTCGCCATGATGCCAGAATCAACGTCTACCGCCTTTGCTGCCCACCGTTTTTCTATCGCCCCGATGCTCGACTGGACCGACAGGCACTGCCGCTACTTCCTGCGCCAGCTGTCGCGCCATACGCTGCTGTACACCGAAATGGTGACCACCGGGGCGATTATTCACGGTAAAGGCGACTATCTGGCCTACAGCGAAGAAGAGCATCCCGTTGCGCTACAGCTGGGCGGTAGCGATCCGGCCGCGCTGGCGCAGTGTGCGAAGCTGGCGGAAGCGCGTGGCTATGATGAGATCAATCTCAACGTCGGCTGCCCGTCTGACCGCGTGCAGAACGGGATGTTTGGCGCCTGCCTGATGGGCAATGCGCCGCTGGTTGCCGACTGCATTAAAGCGATGCGCGACGTGGTCTCGATTCCGGTCACGGTAAAAACCCGAATCGGCATTGATGACCAGGATAGCTATGCGTTCCTGTGTGATTTCATCAATACCGTATCCGGGAAAGGCGAATGCGATATGTTTATCATCCACGCCCGCAAAGCCTGGCTTTCCGGCCTGAGCCCGAAAGAGAACCGCGAGATCCCGCCTCTGGACTACCCGCGCGTCTATCAGCTAAAACGTGATTTTCCGCATCTGACGATGGCGATCAACGGCGGGATCAGGTCGCTGGAAGAAGCGAAGCTACACCTTGAGCATATGGACGGTGTGATGGTGGGGCGCGAGGCGTACCAGAATCCAGGCATGCTGACCTCCGTTGACCGGGAGATTTTTGCGGCCAATGGCGCGGATACTGACCCGGTTGCCGTGGTGCGCGCCATGTATCCGTATATTGAGCGTGAGCTGAGCAACGGGACCTATCTTGGCCATGTGACCCGCCATATGCTGGGCCTGTTCCAGGGGATCCCCGGCGCTCGCCAGTGGCGTCGCTACCTGAGTGAGAACGCGCATAAGGCCGGTGCCGATATCAACGTCCTGGAACACGCGCTGAAGCTGGTCGCCGATAAGCGTTAACGTTTCGCTGTTTCGCTGTTTCGCTAAAATTTAGTCAAATACGCCACGCCCTGAAATAAAAATCAGGGCGTTTTTCTTTAAATTCAATAGATTATAATTGGCACGCTTCTTGTAATGTCTGAGTGCAAAGGGCTATTGCTTGGGAGAGAAGAAGATGCTGGAACTGCTATTTATCATTGGTTTTTTTGTCATGCTGCTGGTAACCGGCGTATCGCTGCTGGGCATTATTGCCGCCATTGTTGCGGCGACGGCGCTGATGTTCGTTGGCGGCCTGTTTGCGATGATGATTAAACTGCTGCCGTGGCTGCTGCTAGCCGTTGCGGTGGTATGGGTGATTCGGGCGATAAATACGCCAAAAATCACCCACTACCGTAGCAACAACCGCTGGCGTTATTAAGGTAGTGAGTGGTAGGTCACAACCTGAGGAATTTTGCATAAAACGGCGTAGGTTTTGCTTATTAAATCTGTCACTATTAGCGCGTTAATGAATTCATCGCGCTGTACCCTACATACAGCCGAACTAAAAAAGTCAGGGCTTCCATATGGAAGCCCTAAACTTTTCCCCCTCCCGTCATACTTCAGACTACAGGTGCGTTGGCTACGTTAACTCACCCCGGTCACTTACTGGAGTAAGCTCCCGGGGATTCGCTATCTTGCCGCCTTCCTGTAGCCCGAATTATTTAGGGAGGGCTTCTCGTCATACTTCGAACTACAGAAGCGTTGGCAGCGTTAACCTTGCCTCGACTTACTCGTTACGGCAGCAGAAGGCTTGAGCCTTCGGTGGCGCGGCTCTCGAGAACCTCGTGCGCGCGTCGCGCGTCGGCCAGCGGATATTTTTGGCTCTCCGCTACGTCGACGTTTATCACGCCGCTGGCGATCAGCGAAAAGAGTTCGTTACTGGCTTCCACCAGCTCTTCGCGGCTGGTGATATAGCCCTGCAGAGAAGGGCGGGTCACGTACAGCGAGCCTTTCTGATTGAGGATCCCCAGATTAACGCCGGTAACCGGTCCGGAGGAGTTACCGAAGCTGACCATCAATCCTCGGCGCTGCAGACAGTCGAGCGAAGCTTCCCAGGTGTCTTTGCCCACGGAATCATAGACCACGTGAACTTTTTGCCCCTCGGTAATCTCTTTCAGCCGCTCGGCGATATTCTCTTCACGATAGTTGATCGTCTGCCAGGCTCCGGCCTGCTTCGCGCGCTGCGCTTTTTGCGCGCTGCCGACGGTGCCGATGAGCCTGGCGCCCAGCGCTTTTGCCCACTGGCAGGCTATCAGCCCGACGCCACCGGCCGCAGCGTGGAACAGGAACGTCTCGCCGGCTTTGATTTCGTAGGTTTTACGCAGCAAATAATAGACCGTCAGACCCTTAAGGAAGGAGGCCGCGGCCTGCTCGAAAGAGATGGCCGCAGGTAAAATTGCGGCTTTATCGGCGGGGACATTATGCACCGAGCTGTAGGCGCCCAGCGCCGACTGGGCGTACACGACGCGATCGCCGGCTTTAATATGCGTGACGCCGCGCCCGACCTTGCTTACTACGCCGGCGGCTTCGGTACCTAATCCGCTCGGAAGCGAAGGGGGCGGATAGAGGCCGCTGCGAATATAGGTATCGATGTAGTTGATACCAATAGCTTTGTTTTCTACCTGTATCTCGTGTTCTGCCGGATCCCCTGCAACAAAATCCACCACCTGCAGAACTTCCGGGCCACCGTGCTTGTGAAATTCAATACGTGTTGCCATGCTTCCTCCTGAACTATGTGGTAACCTTTCGAGCCAATTTCTATAGCGGGAATTCCATTCAATATGGCAGGAAATAAACCCTTCAACAAACCCCAGACTGAACCCCGAGTCCGCGATCCTCAGGTAGCCGGGTTGAAAGTCCCGCCGCACTCGATTGAAGCGGAACAGTCGGTGTTGGGCGGTTTAATGCTGGACAACGAGCGCTGGGACGACGTCGCCGAGCGCGTTGTTGCAGAAGATTTTTACACGCGTCCGCACCGTCATATCTTTATTGAAATGGCCCGCCTGCAGGAAACCGGCAGCCCGATTGACCTCATTACGCTCGCGGAATCGCTGGAGCGTCAGGGGCAGCTGGACAGCGTAGGCGGCTTCGCCTATCTGGCAGAACTCTCAAAAAATACGCCAAGCGCGGCGAACATTAGCGCTTATGCCGATATCGTGCGTGAACGTGCCGTTGTCCGGGAAATGATCTCGGTGGCGAACGAAATTGCCGAAGCGGGCTTTGACCCCCAGGGCCGCACCAGCGAAGACCTGCTGGATCTGGCGGAGTCCCGGGTCTTTAAGATCGCCGAGAGCCGCGCGAATAAAGACGAAGGTCCGAGAAATATCGCCGAAGTGCTTGATGCGACCGTTGCGCGTATCGAACAGCTGTTCCAGCAGCCGCACGACGGCGTCACCGGCGTGAATACCGGCTATGACGACCTGAATAAAAAGACGGCGGGTTTGCAGCCGTCGGATTTGATTATCGTCGCGGCGCGTCCGTCGATGGGTAAAACGACATTTGCGATGAACATCGTCGAAAATGCGGCGATGTTGCAGGATAAGCCGGTACTGATTTTCAGCCTTGAGATGCCATCGGAACAGATTATGATGCGTACCCTGGCCTCGCTGTCGCGCGTCGATCAGACGCGTATTCGTACCGGCCAGCTCGATGACGAAGACTGGGCGCGGATTTCGGGCACCATGGGCATTCTGCTGGAAAAGCGCAATATCTATATCGATGACTCCTCCGGCCTGACGCCGACGGAAGTGCGCTCCCGCGCCCGGCGTATCGCCCGCGAACACGGCGGGATTGGCCTGATCATGATCGACTACCTGCAGCTGATGCGGGTGCCGTCGCTCTCCGATAACCGTACGCTGGAAATCGCCGAAATCTCCCGCTCGTTGAAGGCGCTGGCCAAAGAGCTGCAGGTGCCGGTCGTGGCGCTGTCGCAGCTGAACCGCTCGCTGGAACAGCGCGCGGATAAGCGCCCGGTAAACTCCGATCTGCGTGAATCAGGTTCTATCGAGCAGGATGCCGACTTAATCATGTTTATCTATCGTGATGAGGTTTATCACGAGAACAGCGACCTGAAAGGCATCGCCGAAATTATTATTGGTAAGCAGCGTAACGGCCCAATTGGTACGGTACGTCTGACGTTTAACGGGCAATGGTCGCGCTTCGATAACTATGCCGGCCCTCAGTATGATGATGAGTAAATCTCCGTCGTCCTTCACGTCGCAGGTGCGTTGACTCGCCCGCCCGCCTCGGTCACTTAGTTTATTAAGCTTCCGGGGCCCTCTGGCCTGTCGCCTTCCCGCAGCGCGATGGATACGGGCGATTCTTTTATTAAGGAATTTAAATGCAAGCGGCAACTGTAGTCATTAACCGCCGCGCTCTGCGACACAACCTGCAACGTCTGCGTGAACTGGCACCCGCCAGCAAGCTGGTTGCAGTCGTGAAAGCGAACGCTTACGGACACGGTCTTATCGAGACCGCGCGAACGCTCCCTGATGCCGACGCCTTTGGCGTCGCCCGTCTTGAAGAAGCCTTACGCCTGCGGGCGGGCGGCATCACTCAGCCTATCCTGCTGCTGGAAGGTTTTTTTGCGGCCACCGATCTGCCGGTTATCGCCGCCCAGCGGCTGCAAACGGCGGTGCATAGCCCCGAACAGCTGGCAGCGCTGGAAAGCGCGGAGCTGAGCGAACCGGTCAGCGTCTGGATGAAGCTCGATACCGGCATGCATCGGCTGGGCGTCCTGCCGGAACAGGCGGAGGCGTTCTACCAGCGCCTGAGCCGGTGTAAAAACGTCCGCCAGCCGGTGAACGTCGTCAGCCACTTTGCCCGGGCGGATGAGCCGGAATGCGGGGCCACCGAGCGGCAGCTGGATATCTTCACCACCTTCACCGATGGCAAGCCGGGACTGCGCTCTATCGCCGCCTCCGGCGGGATTTTGCTGTGGCCGCAGTCGCACTTCGACTGGGCGCGTCCGGGCATTATTCTCTACGGCGTGTCGCCGTTGGAGCATCAATCCACCGGGGCTGATTTCGGCTGCCGGCCGGTGATGTCGCTGACGTCGAGCCTGATTGCCGTTCGCGAGCATAAAGCGGGTGAGCCGGTGGGCTACGGCGGGACCTGGATTAGCGAACGCCATACCCGGCTGGGCGTAGTGGCGATGGGCTACGGCGATGGCTATCCGCGCGCCGCGCCGTCCGGTACGCCGGTGCTGGTTAACGGCCGGGAAGTGCCGATTGTCGGCCGCGTGGCAATGGATATGATCTGCGTGGACCTCGGCCCCGAGGCGCAGGATAAGTCCGGCGATCCGGTGGTGCTGTGGGGGGAAGGTTTACCCGTTGAACGGATTGCAGAAATTACAAAAGTAAGTGCTTACGAACTTATCACGCGCCTGACTTCTCGCGTTGCGATGAAGTACGTCGATTAATCCTGATTTGCCGCAACGTTCCCCGGTGGCGCTACGGTTACCGGGACCGGGGCGATACGCGACAGCCCGGCTACGGCGTTAACGCCGCGAGCCGGGGAAAAGCTCCGGTTGCGCTCGGTGGGGCGATCGACGTCGGCTATCCGCCAACATCCTCTCGACCTGCCACGGCTTCCGGTTTATTGTGTTATTACCTGCCTTTTGTAAACCTGGAGAAACATCGCGTGTTTCAGAAAGTTGACGCCTACGCTGGCGACCCCATTCTTTCCCTGATGGAGCGTTTCAAAGAAGATCCGCGGAGTGACAAAGTAAACCTCAGCATCGGTTTGTACTATAACGAAGACGGCATTATCCCGCAGCTGCAGGCGGTGGCGGAAGCGGAAGCGCGTCTTAACGCGCAGCCGCACGGCGCCTCGCTGTATCTGCCGATGGAAGGTCTGAATCCTTACCGTAGCGCCATTGCGCCGCTGCTGTTTGGCGCCGAGCATCCGGTACTGCTGCAACAGCGCGTCGCTTCCATTCAGACGCTGGGCGGTTCCGGCGCGCTGAAAGTGGGCGCGGATTTCCTGAAACGCTACTTCCCGCAGGCGCGCGTATGGGTCAGCGATCCGACGTGGGAAAACCACATCGCCATCTTTGAAGGGGCTGGCTTCGAAGTAAGTACTTACCCCTGGTTTGATAATGAGACCAACGGCGTGCGCTTTGACGCGCTGCTCGAGACGCTGCGGACGCTGCCTGAAGGCGACATCGTGCTGCTGCATCCGTGCTGCCATAACCCGACCGGCGCCGATCTGAGCCATGCCCAGTGGGATGAAGTCGCAAAAGTGCTGAAAGCGCGCAGCCTGATCCCTTTCCTTGACATCGCCTATCAGGGCTTTGGCGCGGGAATGGACGATGATGCCTGGGCGATCCGCACGATTGCCAGCGCCGGCATGCCGATGCTGGTCAGCAACTCGTTCTCGAAAATCTTCTCCCTGTACGGCGAGCGCGTCGGCGGTCTGTCGGTGGTTTGCGAAGATTCAGAGACCGCGAGCCGCGTACTGGGACAGCTGAAGGCGACCGTACGCCGCAACTACTCCAGCCCGCCGAGCTTCGGGGCGCAGGTTGTCGCCGCCGTGCTGAACGACGCGGAGCTGAAGGCTTCATGGCTGGCGGAAGTCGAAGAGATGCGCACGCGCATTTTAGCGATGCGCCAGGAGCTGGTGAACGTCCTGAAAGACGCGGTACCCGGCGTTAATTTCGACTACCTGCTCAAGCAGCGCGGTATGTTTAGCTACACGGGATTCAGCGCCGCTCAGGTCGATCGCCTGCGTGAAGAGTTTGGCGTCTACCTGATTTCCAGCGGCAGGATGTGCGTGGCGGGTCTTAACTCGCGCAACGTTCAGCGCGTCGCACAGGCATTTTCTGCAGTGATATAATCCCGCGGTAATATCCGGCCCTTTCTGGTGTTAAGGAGAGGGCAATTCCCTTCCTGAAGTGTGATCATTCTCTTTTTCTATGACATCCGAGCAGAAACCTCTTTTCATCACCGGATGCGGAGGTTAAGGTCATGGTGAATTTATAAGCATCCACATTATTGAAAATTATAATGATTCGATTATTTACACACGCAATCATGCAAAATGCGTCAAAGCCCCAGGGAGCGTTCGTCTAACCGTGGCCGTCAAAGAGGCAGTTTGAATGATGACGTTTACAGGGATAAATATGCGCAAAATCACTCTGGCCTTCGGGGCCGTCTGCCTGCTGTTCACGCTAAATAGCGCCGTCGTTGCCCGCGCGTCTACGCCGCAGCCCCTCTCTACGGGGACCAACGTCGCTAAACTCGCTGAACAGGCGCCGATTCACTGGGTATCGGTGGCGCAGATTGAAAATAGCCTGCTGGGGCGCCCGCCGATTGCGGTGGGCTTTGATATTGACGATACCGTGCTGTTTTCCAGCCCAGGATTCTGGCGCGGCCAGAAAACATTCTCTCCCGGCAGCGATGCTTACCTGAAAAATCCCGAGTTTTGGGAAAAAATGAACAACGGCTGGGATGATTTCAGCATGCCGAAAGAGGTCGCGCGTCAGCTGATTGCGATGCACGTTAAGCGCGGCGATAGCATCTATTTTGTGACCGGACGCAGTCAGACCAAAACCGAAACGGTATCGAAAACCTTGCAGGATGATTTCCTGATCCCCGCGGCAAGCATGAATCCGGTTATTTTTGCCGGCGATAAGCCTGGGCAGAATACGAAAACCCAGTGGCTGCAGGAGAAAGATATTAAGGTCTTCTACGGCGACTCGGATAACGATATTGGCGCAGCCCGTGAAGCGGGCGCGCGAGGCATTCGCATTCTGCGCGCCTCCAACTCCTCCTACAAGCCTTTACCGATGGCCGGCGCACAAGGGGAAGAGGTTATTGTGAACTCCGACTACTGATCGTCTGCGGGCGAAATGATCGCGAGCAACAGCGGCAGCCAGCGGGCTGCCGTTTTTTTGTACAAAATCCGCCCGGAAGGTTTTACCTTTTCGCTTATTGCTGCACACTTAGAAAGATTCATTCGCAGCATGAATGGCTTATCTGGCATCGACAGCCGGGCCGCGGTATGGCTCGCGGAATATCGCATTCACGGCGGTTCGCGCTATCGCGTCGCGTCGCTCATGGGGGAATATTAGATGACAATATCGGAGTTATTGCGCTACTGCATGGCTAAACCTGGCGCGGAGCAAAGCGAACACAGCGACTGGAAGGCTACGCAGATTAAAGTGTCGGACGTGCTGTTTGCGATGGTCAAAGAGGTGGAGGATAAGCGCCCTGCGGTGTCGCTGAAGGCCAGCCCGGAACTTGCCGAGCTTCTGCGGGAGCAGCATGTTGACGTTCGCCCTAGCCGGCATTTGAACAAGGCCCACTGGAGTACGGTGTTCCTTGATGGTTCGCTGCCGGATTCGCAGATTTACTACCTGGTCGACGCCTCTTATCAGCAGGCGATTCGGCTGCTGTCGGAGCCGACCCGACAGCAGCTTTCGCAGTGATTAGCCCAGCAACGGCTTGAGGAAATGCGCGGTGTACGAGGCTTCGCACTCGGCAACCGTCTCCGGGGTCCCGGAGACGAGAATTTCCCCGCCGCCGCTGCCGCCTTCCGGCCCGAGGTCCACAATCCAGTCCGCGGTTTTGATGACGTCCAGGTTGTGCTCAATGACCACGATGGTGTTGCCCTGATCGCGCAGCTGATGCAGAACGTCCAGCAGCTGCTGGATATCGGCGAAGTGCAGACCGGTCGTCGGCTCATCGAGAATATACAGCGTCTGCCCGGTTCCGCGCTTCGACAGCTCGCGAGCCAGCTTCACGCGCTGAGCTTCACCGCCGGACAGCGTGGTCGCCGACTGGCCAAGGCGGATATAGGTCAGGCCTACGTCCATCAGGGTTTGCAGCTTACGCGCCAGCGCCGGCACGGCATCGAAGAACTCGCGCGCCTCTTCGATGGTCATATCCAGCACTTCATGGATAGTTTTGCCCTTGTACTTAATCTCCAGCGTTTCGCGGTTATAGCGCTTGCCCTTGCACTGGTCACACGGAACGTAGATATCCGGCAGGAAGTGCATCTCGACCTTGATCACGCCATCGCCCTGACAGGCTTCACAGCGGCCGCCGCGAACGTTAAAGCTAAAGCGCCCCGGCGTGTAGCCGCGTGAACGTGATTCCGGCACGCCGGCGAACAGTTCGCGTACCGGCGTAAACACGCCGGTATAGGTTGCCGGGTTAGAGCGCGGCGTGCGGCCAATGGGGCTCTGGTCGATATCGATAACCTTATCGAAATGCTCCAGCCCCTGCACATCGCGATACGGCGCCGGTTCGGCGATAGTCGCACCGTTGAGCTGGCGCTGGGCGATCGGGAACAGCGTATCGTTAATCAGCGTTGATTTACCCGAACCGGACACGCCGGTAATGCAGGTAAATAAACCGACCGGCAGCGTCAGGGTAACGTCCTTCAGGTTGTTACCGCGTGCGCCGGTCAGCTTCAGCACCTTTTGCGGATCGGCGGCTACGCGCTGTTTAGGTACTTCAATCTTGCGCTTGCCGCTCATGTACTGCCCGGTCAGGGATTCAGGCACCGCCATAATATCCTGCAGCGTGCCCTCTGCCACCACCTCCCCGCCGTGCACGCCAGCGCCGGGACCGATATCGATCACGTGGTCAGCGGCGCGAATAGCGTCTTCATCATGCTCAACGACAATGACCGTATTACCCAGATTACGCAGGTGAACCAGCGTCCCGAGCAGGCGTTCGTTGTCGCGCTGATGCAGGCCGATGGACGGCTCATCGAGAACGTACATCACCCCGACCAGCCCGGCGCCTATCTGGCTTGCCAGGCGGATACGCTGGGCTTCACCGCCGGACAGCGTCTCTGCCGAACGCGAGAGCGTCAGGTAGTTCAGGCCGACGTTGACGAGGAATTTCAGGCGATCGCCGATCTCCTTCAGCACCTTTTCAGCGATTTGCGCCCGCTGGCCGGAGAGCTTCAGGTTGTTGAAGAAGTCCATCGCGTGGCCAATGCTCATATCGGAGATAGTGGGCAGCGGCGTATTTTCGACGAATACGTGGCGCGCTTCGCGGCGCAGACGGGTGCCATCACAGCTGGTACAGGAGCGGTTGCTGATAAACTTCGCCAGCTCTTCGCGCACCGCGCTGGATTCGGTTTCTTTGTAGCGACGTTCCATATTGTGCAGAACGCCTTCGAACGGATGGCGGCGTACGGAGGTGTCCCCGCGATCGTTCATGTACTTGAATTCAATGTTCTCTTTGCCTGAGCCGGACAGAATCACTTTCTGCACGTCGGCATTGAGTGTGCCCCACGGCGCTTCGATATCGAACTGGTAATGCTCAGCCAGCGACTTCAGCATCTGGAAATAATAGAAGTTACGCCGATCCCAGCCGCGGATCGCGCCGCCAGCCAGCGACAGCTCCGGGTTTTGGATAACCCGTTCGGGATCGAAATACTGCTGCACGCCAAGGCCGTCGCAGGTTGGGCAGGCGCCGGCGGGGTTGTTGAAGGAGAACAGCCGAGGTTCCAGTTCGCGCATGCTGTAGCCGCAAATCGGGCAGGCGAAATTGGCGGAGAACAGCAGCTCTTCCGCTTTCGGGTCGTCCATATTGGCGACAACGGCGGTCCCTCCGGAGAGATCCAGCGCGGTCTCAAACGATTCGGCCAGCCGCTGGGAGAGATCGTCACGCACCTTGAAGCGATCGATAACCACTTCGATGGTGTGTTTCTTTTGCAGCTCAAGCTTTGGCGGATCGGAGAGATCGCAGACTTCGCCGTCGATCCTCGCCCGGATATAGCCCTGGCTCGCAAGGTTTTCCAGGGTCTTGGTATGCTCGCCTTTACGCTCTTTAATGATTGGCGCCAGCAGCATCAGGCGCTGGCCTTCAGGCTGAGAAAGTACGTTGTCGACCATCTGGCTGACGGTTTGCGCCGCCAGCGGGACGTCGTGGTCCGGGCAGCGCGGTTCGCCGACGCGGGCGTACAGCAGACGCAGATAGTCGTGAATTTCGGTAATGGTGCCTACCGTAGAGCGGGGGTTATGGGACGTTGATTTCTGTTCGATGGAAATCGCCGGCGACAGCCCCTCGATATGGTCGACATCCGGCTTCTCCATCAGCGACAGGAACTGACGCGCGTAGGCGGAGAGCGATTCAACGTAACGACGCTGCCCTTCGGCATACAGCGTGTCGAAAGCCAGTGAGGATTTGCCTGATCCTGAAAGCCCGGTGACGACAATCAGCTTGTCGCGGGGGATAACGAGGTTGATGTTTTTGAGATTATGGGTGCGGGCGCCCCGAACTTCGATCTTATCCATTCACCTTTCCCGGTAGGTAGATACACGGATTGCCTGGTTTGTATGAAGAACAAACGGCGGAAACGGCTAATTATGGCACAATCCGACCTGTTTGAATATACAGTATTGGAATGGCAGCGGGGGTTGATGGTGAAAAATTGTATAGCGATAAGATGTTTACTGGAATCGACGTCCCAGCTATCAAAATGCACCTTTGTGGTGTTAGTATTACCGGTTTACACTTATTAAGAAACGTATTCAGGAGATTCGATTATGGCCAGCAGAGGCGTAAACAAGGTGATTCTCGTCGGTAATCTGGGGCAGGACCCGGAAGTACGCTACATGCCAAGTGGCGGCGCAGTCGCTAACTTCACGCTGGCGACTTCCGAATCCTGGCGCGATAAGCAGACCGGCGAAATGAAAGAACAGACCGAATGGCACCGCGTTGTGCTGTTCGGCAAGCTGGCTGAAGTGGCTGGCGAATACCTGCGTAAAGGTTCGCAGGTTTATATCGAAGGCCAGCTGCGTACCCGCAAATGGACCGATCAGTCCGGTGCAGAGAAATACACCACTGAGATCGTGGTCAACGTTGGCGGCACCATGCAGATGCTGGGTGGCCGTCAGGGCGGCGGCGCTCCGGCAGGCGGCGGCCAGCAGCAGGGCGGTTGGGGTCAGCCTCAGCAGCCACAGCAGCAGCCGCAGGGTGGCAACCAGTTCAGCGGCGGCGCGCAGTCTCGTCCGCAGCAGCAGGCTCCGGCAGCGCCTTCTAATGAACCGCCGATGGATTTCGATGACGACATCCCGTTCTAATCAACACCCGTTTTAGAATAGCGGTCTCAGAATCATAAACCCTGCTCCGGCAGGGTTTTTTTGTACTATTGTGTCCTGCTTCCTGCTTCCTGCTTCCTGCTTCCTGCTTCCTGCTTCCTGCTTCCTGCTTCCTGCTTCCTGCTTCCTGCTTCATGCGTTTTTCTTCCTGATGTTACTGTCTTTTATCTGCGTCACATACCTTGT
>OLIJ01000100.1_pt1 | contig 58671 bp, 65 predicted proteins | sample 1609731 | NCBI WGS metagenome assembly OLIJ01 (sample SAMEA4350159, study PRJEB24818) | metagenome | biome: human; feature: gut; material: faeces | place: Denmark | collected 2013-09
GGCCCCACCCCTTCGATGGTTTCAAGCGAGCTGGTGTTCTTCACCTTCGCCCGCTTTTTACGATGTCCGCTAATAGCGTGATCGTGCGATTCATCGCGAATGTGCTGAATCACGTGCAGCGCGGGTGAATCCGGCGGCAGGCTGAACCCCTCCCCCTCCGGCTCGAAAAAGAGCGTTTCCAGACCGGCTTTACGGTCAGCGCCCTTCGCCACGCCCAACAGCAGCGGCTTATGTTTATCCCAAGGCACATCCAGTTCGGCAAACACCGTTTTTGCCTGGCCGAGCTGCCCTTTACCACCGTCAATCAGGATCACATCGGGGATCTTGTCCTCTTCAATGGCTTTACCATAGCGGCGGCGCAGCACCTGGTTCATGGCCGCGTAGTCATCCCCCGGCGTGATACCGGTGATGTTATAGCGACGATACTCGGCGCGCACCGGCCCGTTGGGGTCAAACACCACGCAGGAGGCGACCGTCTGCTCGCCCATAGTATGGCTGATATCAAAGCACTCCATGCGTTTTACCGCAGGCAGATTAAGCACACTCGCCAGCGCGGCAAGCCGCTGATGGACGGTTGACTGCTGAGAAAGTTTTGTACTGAGCGCCGTCGCGGCATTGGTGCGCGCCAGCTTCAGATAACGGGCGCGATCGCCACGCGGTTTGGTCTGCACATTGACTTTACGCCCGGCCAGCTCAGAAAGAGAATCGCCAAGCAGGGTTTTATCGGTAAGGTCAAAGTCGAGCAGGATTTCGCCCGGCAGCGTGCGCATCTGGCTACCCTGCAGATAAAACTGGCCGACAAAGGTTTCGACCACTTCGCCAAGCTCGGTGCCGCCCGGCACTTTTGGATAGTAGCTGCGGCTGCCGAGCACCTTGCCCTGGCGAATAAACAGCACATGAACACAGGCCATACCGGCATCAAATGCCACACCGATAACATCGAGGTCGTCGCCGTTATTGGAAACGAACTGTTTCTCCGTTACGCGCCGTACCGCCTGGATTTGATCGCGCACGCGCGCGGCTTCTTCAAAATCGAGCGCCTGGCTGGCTTTCTCCATTCGCGCGATAAGCTGGGTCAGCACCTGATCGTCTTTGCCGGCGAGGAACAGCCGCACATAGTCGACCTGCTGCGCATACTCCTCTTCGCTCACCAGCCCCTCGACGCACGGGCCAAGGCAGCGACCAATCTGGTACTGCAGGCACGGACGCGAGCGGTTGCGATAGACGCTATTTTCGCACTGGCGAACGGGAAAGATTTTTTGCAGCAGCGCTAACGTTTCGCGAACCGCGTAGCCGTTCGGGAAAGGACCGAAATATTCGCCCTTTGCATGCTTTGCGCCGCGATGGGTCGCCAGCCGCGGATGGGTATCGGCGCTGAGAAAAATAAAAGGATAGGATTTATCATCACGCAGCAGCACGTTGTAGCGCGGCTGATACAGCTTGATATAGTTATGTTCAAGCAGCAGGGCTTCCGTTTCGGTATGGGTTACCGTCACGTCTATTTGCGCGATCAGAGCCACCAGAGCCTCGGTTTTACGCGAAGCCAGGTTGCTGCGAAAATAGCTGCTTAGCCGTTTTTTCAGATCTTTTGCTTTACCCACGTAGATAACGGTACCGCCAGCATCGTACATCCGATAGACGCCCGGCTGGCTGGTTACTGTCTTCAGGAAAGCTTTGGCATCAAAAACATCACTCACAGACTTGCTAACGACTCCGCATTGCACAGGCCATGGCGGATTGCCAGGTGAGTCAGCTCAACGTCACCGTGGATGTTTAATTTACTGAACATCCGATAGCGATAGCTGTTCACCGTCTTGGGACTCAGATTCAGCTGCTCTGAGATCTCATTGACCTTCTGACCTTTAGTGATCATCAGCATAATCTGCAATTCTCGTTCCGACAAACTGGCAAACGGCGACTCCGTCTTTTCCGGCTCGATCTGGCTGAGCGCCATCTGCTGGGCGATATCCGAGGCGATATAGCGCTGCCCGGATGCCACGCAGCGAATCGCATTGACCACCTCCTGCGGGGCGGCGCCTTTACTCAGGTAGCCGGCAGCCCCTGCCTGCATGACCTTCGCCGGCAGCGGGTTTTCGGTATGTACGGTGAGCATAATGACTTTGGTATCGACGATAGAACGCGCAATTTTACGCGTCGCCTCAAGACCGCCAATCCCCGGCATATTCATGTCCATCAGGACAACGTCAACGGGATTAGCCCGACACCATTTAACGGCATCCTCGCCGCAGCAAGATTCGCCGACGACGTTAATCCCTTTTATATCTTCCAGAATGCGTCGTATCCCTGCGCGCACCAGTTCGTGGTCATCAACAAGAAGGACGTTGATCAAAGGAATAATCTCCAGAATTAGGGATAACACAACTGATAGTTTATCGAACCCATATTACCGGGTTTTGGCATAATTTTAAAAGCCAAAAGTGTTCTTCAGAGGATTTATCTGCCATTTATGGCAAGTTGTTTGCACACCTGGTGGAAACCCATACATAACAGAGAGTTGTATAAGGTCGTATTTTTAACATTCGTCATACAGAAAACGTAATAAACACAACACAATACTAGTTGATAAATACGAAAGAAAATATGTAACAATAATTAACTCTAAAAATCACACCAAAAATTAACAATTTGTGGGCGGCGGAACGGGCTTTATCCAGGAAATTAAACCCTCTACAGCTCTGATCAGAGAACACAAATTACGCGCTCCTTTTTTTTGTTCCTCTTGTGGTATACTGCGCCGCTTTGAGATTTAGTATTGCGCAAAAGCGCAGATAGCAAACGAGGATATCGATGAGCACACCAGATTTTTCCACTGCAGAAAATAATCAAGAACTGGCGCAGGAAGTGACCTGCCTGAAAACGCTGTTGACGCTGATGCTCCAGGCAATGGGTCAGGCCGATGCGGGTCGGGTGATTATTAAGATGGAAAGGCAAATCACGCAGATGGAAGATGAGGCTCAGGCTGCCGTATTCTCCAGCACCGTTAAGCAAATTAAACAGGCTTACCGTCAGTAACAATAAACCGGCTGAAAGTATAACTGACAGCCGGTTTCACGCCTGACACGCAGAACGATGGGCGAACTCAAATTAAGCCAGTGGCGACCGCATAACAGGCTATTTGCGTTTTATTCGGTGCGTTGAACTTTCGTTGCATATTTTTCTGATGAAAATTGACGGTATTTTCTGAGATAGACAGAATTATCGCGACCTCCGCCGAGGTTTTCCCTTCCGCAGTCCATTTCAAAATCTCCAGCTCACGCCGGCTGAACTTCATTTCCGGCGGCATCACCATCGCGTCCTGCAGGCGTAATAGCGTTAACAAACTCAGCTCGATCAGCGTTCTCAGGCGCATTTCCAGTTCGTCTGCCGGATAGGGCCCCAGGCTACGACTCTGCCCTGAGACCGAAAGAAAACCCTGCGCGTGGTTGGGTAAGGTGAGGCACTGTGTGATCCCCTTGACCAGCCCGTGATCGCGCGCGCCATCCCAGAGCTCCGGGGCATCACGAAATAGCCCGTCATTCCACGGCAGGTGACCTCGAAGAAAGTTTTCCGGCCGCAGCACCGGATCGATGGCGAAATAGTTCTCGGCCTGATAGTGCGCCATCCACGCCTGCGGATAGGTCGTCTGCAGCGTTACCCTGGGGCGCGTGAAGGGCACGGGATGGCGTACGCAGAGAGCAAAATAGTCGTATTCCAGCCCTTCCGTTTGCTGCTGCAGGAGATTATAAACATCCTCCCCCGTCGAGATTGACTGAAATTGTTGCAGCATTTCCCGCCGCCAGCTGAAAAAATCATTGTCCCTCATAACCGACCAAATAACTCCTGAGTAATTATCATTATTACAAATACAAAAACTAACACATAAATCTTATTTATATGTATAAAATATCGTATACACCGCACATATTAGATCGTTACCGGTGCTATTCAGCGCCGACGGGAGAAGAGAATGTTGTCTCATTTATCTCAGCCGAGGATATATTCTCAACTGTGGAAGGAGTTTAGCGCTCAACCTGCCGCAGATATTGCATTCTCTCAGGCGCTCCTGTTTTGCCGTCAGCGATAAGGTCGGCGTATCGATCCGGCTAACCAGCACGAACCGACGTAGTAAGAAGGGATTGTTCCGGGAAAACGCTGCGCGCTTCTAATATAAAAAAACCAATCGATAAGCAGCGTTTAATAGTTCTGCTCTCTCAGACCGACGCCATCGCTCAGCGCTATCGCCCTACTCGTCCAGGAAGATTGTCACTTCGCGACTCAAGCGCTCGTCGGCGGTACGGGCGCCGGCGTTTACCTCTACGGCTGGCGGGAGCGCCGGTCATCTGGTCGCTCCCGCCCTCTTCGCCGGGCTCAGCTACCGCAAGCCGGTAGCCATTACTGCATCAGGAATTTTTCGAGGAACTGGCGCGTGCGCGGCTGCTGCGGATTGGCGAACAGCGCCTTAGCCTCACCCTGCTCGACGATACGTCCCTGATCCATAAAGATAGCCCGGTCGGCCACATCGCGGGCAAAGCTCATTTCATGGGTTACGATAACCATAGTGCGCTTCTCCTGCGCTAGCTGACGGATCGTATTCAGCACTTCGCCCACCAGTTCAGGGTCCAGAGCCGACGTGGGTTCATCAAACAAAATGACATCCGGACGCATCGCCAGCGCGCGCGCAATCGCCACGCGCTGCTGCTGGCCGCCGGAAAGACGGCGCGGATAGCTATTCTCTTTCCCGCTCAGCCCAACTTTCGCCAGCAGTTCGCGCGCCCGGGTGATGGATTCGTTTTTATCTTCACCCTTCACGATAACCGGCCCTTCGATGATGTTCTCCATCACCGTGCGGTGCGGGAACAGGTTGAAGTTCTGGAAGACGAAGCCGACGTGCTGGCGCAGACGGCGAATCAGCCCCTTCTGCTGGCTGAGACTGCGCGCGGTATCGATAGTGACGTCACCGACCCGAATGGTGCCGCTTTCCGGCTGCTCCAGCAGGTTGATGCTGCGCAGAAGGGTCGTTTTACCAGAGCCGCTGGGGCCGATAATCGCCACCACTTCTCCCTCCGCCACCTCCAGGTCAATACCGTGCAGCACCGTCTGGCCGTGGAACTTTTTCACCAGGTTTTTGACTTCAATGGCACTCATTTTGGATCACGCTCCTGGCGATTAAGCTGATTTTCAAAATAGTTTTGCAGCGTCGACAGCACCGTCGCCATCACCCAGTAAATCAGCGATGCGGCCAGATACATGGTGAAAACTTCCAGCGTGCGGGAGGTAATAAGCTGCGCCTGACGGAACAGTTCCGGTACCTGAATAGTCGCCGCCAGCGAAGTATCTTTCACCAGGCTGATAAAGCTGTTGGAGAGCGGCGGCAGCGCGACGCGCGCGGCCTGCGGCAAAACCGCCCGGCGCAGGGTTTGCCACGGCGTCATGCCGATGCTCGCCGCCGCTTCCCACTGCCCTTTATCAATAGAAGCAATCGCCGCGCGCAGCGTTTCGGCGGCGTATGCCGCGGTATTGAGCGACAGGCCAATCATCGCCGCCGGAACCGGATCCAGCTCAATGCCAAACTGCGGCAGGCCGTAGTAAATCATAAACAGCTGGGCGATCAGCGGCGTGCCGCGGAAAATAGAAATGTAGACCCGCGCCAGCCACTTTACCGGCCAGAGGGGCGACATTCGCATCAGCGCGAGGATAAAGCCCAGCACCAGGCCAAAGAACATGCCGCCGATGCTCAGCTGTAGCGTAAATACCGCCCCCTTGAGGAGATAAGGTGCGGAATCAAAAACCAGTTGGATACTCTCTTGCATTCTGTTTGTTCTGCTTTAGATATGAGGATGGTAGGCAAACAGCGCCGGCGCTCCGCCGGTGTGAATAAATAAGATCGGCCCTTCATCCTTAAAGCGCTTCTGCTGAATACCGTCGATCAGCCCGGCCATCGCCTTCCCGGTATAGACCGGGTCCAGCAGGATACCTTCAAGCTGCGCCAGCAGTTTTACCGCTTCCATTCCTTCGTCATTCGGCGTGCCGTAGCCTGGCGCAAAATAGTCGTCCCACAGCGTAATCTCTGCTTTTGCCTGCAGTTCGAGGCTATTCGCTACCGCCTGCTGCAGGGCAACGACTTTCGGTAGCTGGTCCGCGACTTTGCGCGACACGGTGACGCCAATCAGTTCGGCCCCCGGCATCAGCTGTTCCAGACCCACCGCCAGGCCCGCATGGGTGCCGGCGCTGCCGGATGCCACCACGACAGACGACAGCTCTACCGCGCCTTCGCACTGCTGGGCGATTTCCAGCGCGCTTTCCACATAGCCCAGCGCACCCAGCGCGCTGGAGCCGCCGACCGGGATCACATACGGCCGGTAGCCCTGAGCTTCGATACGCGTCGCCAGCTCTTCCAGCTGCGCATTGGGGTCGGTCAGCGCATCGCACATCTCAACCTGAGTATTGAACAGATCCAGCAGCAGGCGGTTGCCGTTAGTCAGGTAGTTCTCTGCGCGAGTGCCAATCGGGTTTTCCAGCAGCGCCACGCAGTGCAGGCCAAGCTTAGCCGCCACCGCCGCCGTCTGACGAACGTGGTTGGATTGAATAGCGCCGGCGGTGATCAGCGTATCGGCACCTTCCCGCAGCGCATCGGCCGCCAGGAACTCCAGCTTGCGCAGCTTATTGCCGCCCATAGCAAGCGGGGTCACGTCGTCACGTTTGATAAAAATCTCGCGACCGAGATGATCGGACAGGCGCGGCAGGTATTCCAGCGGCGTCGGGGCGCCAATCAGCTCCAGGCGCGGGAAACGCGTTAAATTTTGCAGTGACATGATATCTCCTGACTGAGAGCCTATCCCTCAGGCGTTATTATTCCAGGCAAACTGGCCCATAAAATAGCCTGATGAAACAGGCCCTTTATCTTTATTATGCACGTAGTTGCGGACGAAATAAAAAAAGGCGCTACCATGAGCGCCCTTTTTCACCGCCGGCCGTTATTTCGTCACGTCAGCGCCAAACCATTTTTCCGACAGCGCTTTCAGGCTGCCATCTTTCTGCATGTCGGCAATGGCATCATCCACCGCTTTCAGCAGGTCTTCATTACCTTTACGCAGCGCTACGCCGGACTCCTGGCGCGAGAACGCTTCGCCGGTGACGGCCAGGGTATTACCCGTTTTCTTCACCAGATCCAGCGCCGCCAGACGATCGACCAGAATAGCGTCGATACGGCCTACGCGCAGATCCTGGTATTTAGTCGGGTCGTCATCATAGGTGCGGATATCCACGCCCTGCACGTTCTGGCGCAGCCACTCTTCGTAGTTGGTGCCCAGGCCCACGCCGACTTTTTTGCCTTTCAGATCGGCCGCCGTTTTGATAGCGCCTTCATTGCCCTTTTTCACCAGCGCCTGAACGCCAGAAACGGTATACGGGGTGGAGAAGTCATATTTTTTCTTGCGCTGGTCGGAAATGGTCACCTGGTTAATAACCACGTCAATGCGTTTGGAATCCAGCGACGCCAGCATCCCGTCCCATTTGGTCGGTTTGAGGTCGGCCTTCACGCCCAGATGCTTAGCCAGCTCGCTGGCAAAATCGACCTCAAAACCGGTCAGCTTGCCGTCATCACCCTGATAGCTGAACGGAGGATAGGTGCCTTCCAGACCCACGCGCAGCGTGCCGCGCTCTTTAATTTGGTTAAACAGGTTTTCTGCTGCGAACGTTTTTACGCTAACGCCAGTCATCAAAACCACAGCCATTGCGCCCATCAGCGCATGGCGGCCCAGAAGTGCTAATTTCATAGAGACCCCACAGAGTGATATTTTTTTGTAGTGTAAGGCGTTTATCCTTACGAACCAACATCTATCCGCTACATCTTATTCCAATTTATTATATACGATGCCGTTTATGGCATAGTGAAAAACGCGCGCAAAATTGATCGTATTTGCTGGAGATCTCTCATACTGCAAGAGTCAGCTTGATGACGTCTGGAGCACGGAAGATGAAAAACCCCACGTTATTGCAGTGCTTTCACTGGTATTACCCCACCGGCGGCGAGTTGTGGCGTGAAGTTGAGGCGCTGGCACCTAACCTGAACGAAATCGGCGTCAATATGATTTGGCTCCCTCCCGCTTATAAAGGCGCTTCCGGCGGCTACTCCGTCGGCTATGACAGCTACGACCTTTTTGACCTTGGCGAGTTCGATCAAAAGGGCTCCATCGCCACCAAATACGGCGATAAGGCGCAGCTGCTGGCGGCCATCGCCGCGCTACGACAGCACGACATCGCCGTCCTGCTCGACGTGGTGGTCAACCATAAAATGGGCGCCGATAAAAAAGAGAGCATCCGCGTTCAGCGGGTGGACGAGCAGGACCGCACGCAAATTGCCGAAGAGGTCGTGGAGTGCGAGGCCTGGACCCGCTACGACTTCCCGGTCCGCGGCGGTAAATATTCGCAGTTCGTCTGGGATTACAAATGCTTTAGCGGCATCGATCATATTGAAAACCCGGACGAAGACGGCGTTTTTAAAATCGTTAACGACTATACCGGCGAAGGCTGGAACGAGCAGGTCGATGATGAGATGGGCAACTTCGACTACCTGATGGGCGAAAATATCGATTTCCGCAATCATGCGGTTACCGAGGAGCTCAAGTACTGGGCGCGCTGGGTGATGGAGCAGACCGGCTGCGACGGTTTTCGCCTCGATGCGGTGAAGCATATTCCGGCCTGGTTCTATAAGGAGTGGATCGATCACGTTCAGGAGGTGGCGACAAAGCCGCTGTTTATCGTGGCGGAATACTGGTCGCACGAAGTCGAAAAGCTGCAGCAGTATATTGCGATGGTTGACGGCAATACGCTGCTGTTTGACGCCCCTCTGCAGATGAAGTTTCACGAGGCCTCGCGCCAGGGCCGCGATTACGATATGAGCCAGATCTTTAGCGGCACGCTGGTTGAAGCCGATCCTTTCCACGCCGTCACCCTGGTGACCAACCACGACACGCAGCCGCTGCAGGCGCTGGAGGCGCCGGTTGAGCCGTGGTTTAAACCGCTGGCCTATGCGCTTATTCTGCTGCGCGAGAACGGCGTGCCGTCGGTCTTTTACGCCGACCTCTTCGGCGCCAGCTATGAAGATACCGGCGGAGATGGCCAGACTTACGCAATCGAGATGCCGGTGATCGAACAGCTGCATGAGCTGATTGATGCCCGCCAGCGCTTTGCCCACGGCGTGCAGACGCTGTGGTTCGATCATCCGAACTGCATCGCCTTCAGCCGCAGCGGTACCGATGACGATCCGGGATGCGTGGTGGTGCTGTCGAACGGCGATGACGGTGAAAAATCGCTGACTCTTGGCGCCAATTACGGCAATAAGCGCTGGAAGGATTTTCTCGGCAACCAGCAGGGGCTGGTAGAAACCGACGACGAAGGCTGCGCTACGTTTACCTGCAGCGGCGGGAGCGTCAGCGTGTGGGTTATCGAAGAGACGTTATAAATCAGGTAAATATCGCGGGCTGGACGCGCTGCCAGCCCGTCGATGCCTTAGCGCGCGCTTTTCGTCGCGGCGGCGGCTTTATTCCACGCCTGCTCACACTCAGGGGTCAGGCGGTCGACGCGGGTCAGGGTCATGCGATCGTATTGCAGGCTATTGCCAGAACGTTCTATAGGGTAGATATCCAGACCTGACGTGACGTTGTAAACCTGCTCGTCACGCTGCATTAATTTACCCGGCGTGGCGATAACCCGCTGCCACTGACGGCAATCGAGGGTATCGCCATCTTTGGTCACAATCAGGCTGGCAATCGCATCCGGGCTCATCATTTCGCTCTGCGGGCCTTTCGATTGCCAGTATCCCTCTAACCCGGCGGGCGCCGGCGCTTTGACAACCTCGTTATAATTATCTACCTGAACGCATCCGGCGAGAGTCAACAGCGCGCCAGCAATTACTATCTTTTTCATCATTCATCCCACACACCGATAAAAAAGTATTGTGGCATTAAAGCGTTAAGGCTGCCACCTCTCTTGCAGCGAACGAAAAGCGGTGTCCGACACCCGCGCTCAGCGGCCGTCAATCCACGCCGATCGCTCGGGTCGCTAAATGGCGGCGTGGTTTATTCAGACATTAATTAATATTTTTGATGAAACGGGCATATTGGTGAGGTGAGAATTTATCCAGCCAGTATAAGGAAAATCTGAAAAAAGAATAACTCATGGCCGCCAACCATATCTGTAACTGGAAGTTTTTGCTTTTAATTCTCTGACGTAACATGATGCACGCCTTTACTTTGGGAGTATTCCTGGCAAATTATAGGCAATATTACGGAATAGTTCAGGTTACTTAATGGTTTCAACACTGTACCTTGTTTTATTACCCACTTAAATGGACTTCATCGCGCTTACCGGCGAGGGATGAATTATCGTTACGTGTTGATTGAGGATGGGTCATGTCAACGATTATCATGGATTTGTGCAGCTATACCCGACTGGGATTAACCGGGTATCTGACAAGCAGAGGAATAAGAAAACGTGACATCAGAGAAGTAGATACGGCGGTAAGCCTGAAAGAGAGCTGTGAATCGTCCCGCCCGGAGGTGGTGTTTCTCAACGAAGATTGCTTTATTCATCGCGAAGATAGTAATCAGCTAATCCGGCAAATCATTACGGAGTATCCCGGCACGCTATTTGTCATCTTTATGGCGCTGGCTAACGTTCATTTTGACCACTATCTGCTGGTGCGCAAAAATTTACTTATTAGCTCGAAATCGCTTACGCCAAAAGACCTTGATGATATTCTGGGTAATCATCTGAAATACGATCGATTCAGCGCCGGACGGATCAATATACCAACGCTGTCATTAAGCCGGGCCGAATCAAATATGCTGCAAATGTGGATGGCCGGACACGGGACATCGCAAATATCGACGCAGATGAACATCAAGGCGAAGACCGTATCATCGCACAAAGGCAATATTAAAAAGAAAATCCAGACCCACAATAAACAGGTGATTTACCATATTGTCCGTCTGACGGAAAACATTACTTCAGGAATTTACGTCAACATGCGGTAAAAGAACTGGCGGCAACAACCGCCAGTTTTGATTTTTAGCACGCTAGTCAACTTTCTCAACAAAGATACCGTCCGAATGCCCTTTCTCGTTGAAAAACCAGATCCCCAGCGGATAGTCTTCCAGCGAAACCAGATACATTGTCCCTTCGCTAAACGACTCTATTGCCAGTACTACCCCCGATCGACGTGGGCCACCATCGGTCTTCACCGTGACACGATCGTTCACCTGCATAACTTGTCTCCTCTATTTTTGAGCCAGTGTAGAACAAAACCGCCAGATGCGCAGCGTCCCGCCCGACGAGCGCTGTTTTTATAGACCGTCTATACTTGAAGAGGCACCGTCGGAGCCAAGCGAGGTAGCGAAGATGAAATCCGCCAAAGAGAGCAGTTCGGGTAGCGGCGGGGGCAACGTCAATGTTGACGCCCTGCTGGCGGCAATTAATGAGATTAGCGAAAGTGAAGTGCAGCGCACCCGCGACGATCCCCATCATGTGAGCATTGATGGTCGCGATTACCATACCTGGCGTGAACTAGCGGAAGCCTTTGAGCTCGATATCCATGACTTTAGCGTCACCGAAGTCAACCGCTAGGCGCAGGCGAAAAAAATCCCGACTCGCAGGAGTCGGGATGAAACTTGCTAATGCAAGAAGCACTTGAAAATTCGTTACACCGGGAGATCCGATGCGTGGAAAACATTATCCTCAATTATTTTGTATGACAAGAGCTATTGATGAAGTAAATAATTGAGAAATGTGGCCAATGACGTCAGGGCGTTGAATAACCCAGGCGGCAGAAGGCTTCGTCGATATCGCTGCGCCATGAGTCACGTTTAACCCCGCCCCCTCTTTTAAGAAAAATCCCATATCAGGAGATAATCGTGCCGCCGCAACCGGATAACGACGGCCAGCCCCGGACGCCTATCCCGCAAAACAGACCTGGTTTCGGCCGTTCTGTTTCGCAAGATAGAGCCGGCGATCGGCGATCGACTGCAGGTTTTCAAAGTTAGCCTCCGCGGAATCCTCGCTGCAGCTGACGCCCAGCGAGGCGCTGATACGCAGGCTCGTGTTGTCGCAGAGCAGTATTTCGCGGCTGTTAATGCGGTTTGCCAAACCACGCCGCGCCCGGGATTGGTCCGCTGGGCCTGGCGGGTAAACCACGGGGAGCGGGTGGCATCGCTATACCGCTCCAGCGCCTGGGCGGTGTTTTTTAGCGTTTCCGTGCTGATAAAAAAGCCGCTGCGCGACACATACAGCATACGCTCGGTGAAGCCGCGGTTATTATTGGTCAGGCGCAGCAGATAGCCCAGCTCAAGCGTGGCCATCAGCTCGTTGCCGGAAAGGGGGTTGTCGCGGGACAGGGTATTAGCTTTGTCGACAAAAGCATCGGACACGCCGTAGACCGGCAGCGTACGCCGGTTGTGTAGCGCCACCGACCAGATCGCTTCATGGCGCCTGCTCATATACTCCTGCTCGGCATTACGCAGGATCGTAAAATCTAACGGCGTTTCCAGCGCCGACTGCATCCCGTTGCGGAAAAAGATCATCCGGTCGATATTAAACTGCAGCAGGCCATCCATTTCATGGGCGACGTTTGCCAGATTGTTGCGCTGGTTATCGACATACGCCTCCTCCAGCACCATTATTTCTCGCCATATCAGCAGTGTGGAAAAGAACAGCACCGCAACAAAACAAAAATTTACCACATGTCCAGGGCTCGAAAAGCGGCGAAGTTTTCTCACCCACAGCGGCTTATTCATCGTTCTCTCGCAGTGCAATCATCAACGCTCCCTGTCGGAAAGACAGGCCATACCATGACAAAACGCCCGGTATATACCGGGCGTTATTGGGCTCAGGAGACCTGTTCCGCTCCCCCTCCCCCACGAACCAATTCATCTTCACGGAACGCCTCGCGCTTGACGGCATAACCGTCATACCAACGGCATTCAACCATGCCATTGGCAAAACCGGTTATAACCATGCGCGGCCCGCCGCTTTTTCGTCTCACTTCATCGCTGATGGACCAGACCATTTTTCGCTCCGTAATCCGGGAGAAACTGTTTCACCTTAGACGAAGCTGCGACATTTTGCATAACCGCCGGCGGATTTACTTTACCGCGCGACGAAGTCCGGAAACGGCTTTCACGCCCGCCAGCACCACGGCGCCAATGATGAAACCCAAAACCAGGTTTACGCCCGTCGGCAGCAGTGAAGCGGCGAACCCGGACATTCCGCTGGCCAGATTTTCCACCGCATGGTGCAGCGGGGTAATGCCATGGACCACAATTCCGCCGCCGACGAGGAACATCGCCAGCGTCCCGACAATCGACAGCAACTTCATCAGACGAGGCGCCACCGCCAGCAGACCTTTGCCGAGCCACTGAGCCAGCACGCCGCCTTTCTCCACCAGCCAGTAGCCCATATCGTCCAGCTTCACGATAATTCCCACCAGGCCGTACACGCCAACGGTCACCAGAATGGCAATTCCTGAAAGGACCAGAATCTGGTTTAACAGCGGCGCATCCGCTACGATGCCGAGGGTGATCGCGACAATTTCGGCGGAGAGAATAAAGTCGGTACGAATAGCGCCTTTCACTTTATCGCGTTCAAATGCCAGCGGGTCGCGTTCAGCCAGCGCCTCCAGACGCTGTTGACGGGCCTGCGGGTCCTCTTTGTGTTTGCGAGCCTGCACGCTATGCAGCACTTTTTCGACGCCTTCAAAACAGAGGAAGGCCCCGCCAAGCATCAGCAGCGGCGTAATCGCCCACGGAATAAATGCGCTGATTAATAGCGCCAGCGGTACCAGGATCACTTTATTGACCAGGGACCCCTTCGCCACCCCCCAGACTACCGGCAGTTCGCGGTTCGCCCGTACGCCGGTTACCTGCTGGGCATTGAGGGAAAGATCGTCCCCAAGCACGCCTGCCGTTTTCTTCGCCGCCAGCTTACCCATAACGGAGATATCGTCGAGCAGCGTAGCAATATCGTCCAACAAGGTTAAAAGACTACTTCCCGCCAAAATACCATTCCTTCATTTTATGGTTATGAAACATAGAGTATGGGGCAAAATCGGCCTCTCGCCCAGCAAAGCGAATAGTCAACAAAAAATTAACAATCACCGGGCAATTAAAGCGCTCGCCAGCGAGGTAGTTTTCACGTTTACTATATGCCCCCTTCCTATTTTTGTACCGTCGTGAGGACGTATGTCTACCCGCCAGTTATTACCGCTTATCGGGGCGCTGTTTGCGCTATATATCATCTGGGGATCCACCTACTTTGCCATCGCCATTGGCGTTGCCAGCTGGCCCCCGCTGATGATGGCCGGCATTCGCTTCCTTTCCGCCGGAGGGCTGCTGATCGTCTATCTGCTGGCTACCGGCCACAAGCTCCCGGCGCGTAGACCGCTGCTCAACGCGGGGCTGATCGGTATCCTGCTGCTTGCCGTTGGCAACGGCTTCGTCACCCTGGCTGAGCATCAGCACGTGCCTTCAGGAATTGCGGCGGTCATGGTCGCCACCGTCCCGCTATTTACCCTGTGCTTTAGCCGCTTTTTCGGCATCGCCACGCGTAAAATCGAGTGGCTGGGCATTGCCATCGGCCTGGCGGGGATTATCCTGCTCAATAGCGGCGGCAATTTAAGCGGCAACCCCTGGGGCTCGCTGCTGATTCTGATCGGTTCCATTAGCTGGGCGTTTGGCTCAGTGTATGGTTCGAGAATTGAACTTCCGACCGGCATGATGGCCGGCGCGATTGAAATGCTCGCGGCGGGAATTGTGCTGATGGTCGCCTCGGCGCTGACCGGCGAAAAGCTCACCCATATGCCATCATGGTCCGGCATTATTGCCGTCGCCTACCTGGCCATATTCGGCTCGCTGATTGCCATTAATGCTTACATGTACCTGATCCGCAACGTCACCCCCGCCGTCGCCACCAGCTATGCCTACGTTAACCCGGTAGTAGCGGTGTTATTAGGCACCGGGTTCGCCGGAGAGAGCCTGTCGCTGACGGAGTGGACGGCGCTAGGCGTCATCATTTTTGCGGTAGTTCTGGTGACGCTGGGCAAGTATCTGTTTCCCGCCCGCAGCGAAGTAACGCCCTGTAAGGTTGAAAAGTAGGCTACGGCCCGATCCCCTGAGTATCAATCTGCGCGCGGTCGCCGCCGCCGCAGATCCACTCCTCCAGGCGTTCGCTAAGCGCTTCATCACTGAGCTTTTTCCGCCCGCGTAGCGCGCACTCCCAGACGATCAGCACCCGCCATCCCTGTTCGAGCAGCAGCGTCTCATCCCGCCGGTCTCGCGCCACGTTGCCGTCGATTTTTTTCAGCCAGAACTCCGTCCGGGTTGCCGGCACCTTGAACAGGTAGCAGTGATGATGATGCCAGAAACAGCCGTGGGTGAAGATAGCGCAGCGGTAATCATTAACCACAAAATCCGGGCGCCCCGGCAGCGTGGCCTCCTGAGCGGTAAAAGAAAAACCGGCCTGCGTGAGCAGCCCGGCCAGTCGTTTTTCAATCGCCGTATCGAATTTGCCGATGGCGCGCATATTTTTACTGCGGGTGGCCTTATCGTGAACGTCCATCAGCACCATCCTCGGGATCGCGGCGGGCCACCGCCTGCGCAATTCGCGGCTGTAGCAGTTTAGCGACTGCGGCAAACACCGGCACAACCACCGAGTTACCGAACTGGCGATACGCCTGAGTATCGGAAACGGGAATGCGGAAGCGGTATCCCTGCGGGGCCTCAAAGCCCATCAGCCGCGCACATTCGCGGGGCGTGAGCCGGCGCGGGCGGCGCTGCTGGTTTTGCGGATCGTCAAAGTCCTTTTCGCCAAGCGGGCGATCCCAGCCGCGGTCGATAAGAATTTCGGCGCCGTCTTTGTAGTAACGAGCCGACAGCGTGCGCGCCACGCTATGCGGATTGCGCGGGTCGACTAACCCGTAGCCAAAACCGTTGCCCAGCGCCTGATGTTTACGCGCGTAGCGATAGAGGTACTTCCACAGCACCGGGGTAAGAATAAATTTGGCATCCACCGTCGGCTCAAGCAGATCGCCAAACGTCGGGCGCCGGGCCGGGTAAAGCGCGGAGATATCGCGCAGGGTAAACCCATCGTGCAGCTGCAGGTCACGGCGAAAGCCAACCAGCACGATGCGTTCGCGGTGCTGCGGCAGGAAGTTGCGGCCATCGATAACTTTGGGATCGTCCGCCCCGCTATGCCCGGCATCAGACACCTCATAGCCAAGTTCGTCGAGGGTTTGCATAATAATGCTAAACGTTCGCCCCTTGTCATGGCTCTTCAGGTTTTTGACATTCTCCAGAACAAAGATTGCCGGCCGCCGCGCCGCTATAATCCTGACGACATCGAAAAACAACGTGCCCTGCGTCTCACAGGCAAAGCCGTGGGCGCGTCCGAGCGCGTTCTTCTTCGACACCCCGGCGAGGGAAAAAGGCTGGCAGGGAAAGCCGGCCAGCAGAACATCGTGCTGAGGAATGGTGTCACGGATATGCTGCGCGGCCTCATCATCGCTGATATCGAGACGATGGCTGAGGGTGACATCCCGGATATCGGCGTTGAAGCGATGCTGCTCTGGGTCGCAATACCAGTTCGCTTTGTAGGTGCGCACCGCATGTTTATTCCATTCGCTGGTGAAAACGCACTGCCCGTTAATGGCTTCAAAGCCGTTACGAATGCCGCCGATACCGGCGAACAGATCGACAAAGCGAAAAGCATAATTCGGATGGTGAGCCGGCGGCTGCGGCAGCAGCGATGCCAGATGCGCGAGCTCCCGGCGGCCTAAGCGGCCAGCCGCCCGGGACACCGTCGCAACGCGTTTGAGTATTGCCGGGCTCCAGTGCTGTTCACCGACGGCAACCAGCTGCGCCACCAGCGTTTTCACATCATATATTGCCATCAGCTGGCGCAATAACGCCTGCGCATCTTCCCCGGCGCCCGTGACCGGCAGAGACGGGGGATTTTCCTTAGATAAATTTTGCGGCATAACCTCAACCAGCTGGACACTTTTCGCAGAGATTATCACAAATAGCGCAGGCAGTTTTAAGCCTGTGGATCAAAGCGACGAAAAACCGCTTCATACAGCGCGATGGGGTCGCCCTGCAGCGCCGAACTGAGCTTCGCCATAAACTGCACCAGGAAGCGGGCGTTGTGTTCCGCCATTTCTCCCTTCATCGGTTTGCATCGTTTTTGGCAGCCTCAGCAGCTTGATTACCAGTCAGGTTGCAATCATCACCTGCACATTCGCCAGCTCAAGGGCAGTGGCCAGCACTGCAGGCGGTGCGCTGTCGGTGATCAGCAGGTCGATATCCTGCCACTGCGCAACCTGCACCAGCGACATATGCTGGAACTTCGCGGCATCGCAAAGCAGCACTTTAAAGCCGGAGCGGCGGATCAGCACCCGCTTCATTTCCGTCTCATCCAGCGCGCTATCGTAAATCCCCTGGCTGGTAATACCCGACGCGCTGATAAACGCTATATCAAACCAGAACTGCTGGAATTGCTCAATGGCAGACGGTCCGACAATCGCCATCTCATCATCTCGCATCATTCCCCCCGCCAGATAGACTTCCGGCGCCTGCGCATAACGCCCCAGCGCATGGGCGATACGCACGCTATTGGTGAAGATTTTCAGGCGCTCATGCTTCACCAGTTCTTCGGCCATAAACAGGGTAGTGGTACCGATATCAAGCGCAACACTCTGATAGCGCCCGGCAACCTCGGCGGCCATTCGGGCAATACGCATCTTGCTGTCACGGTGCAGTGAAAGGCGCGCATCAAAGTGCGCCGGAAGCGGGTCCATAATCGCCTGGCTGACCGTTTCCGTCAGTACGGCGCCGCCGTGTACCCGGCTGAGTTTGCCTTCGGTTTCCAGTTCGGCCAGATCGCGGCGAACCGTCATTTCCGAAACCGCCAGCTCCGCCGAGATATCAACCACCGTCGCACGCCCCTGTTCGACCAGCATGTTTAGAATCCGCTTTTTGCGTTCCTGGGGAAGATAACGGGCCTGAATCTCGGGTTTGGCTGACATGACGATGGACACTCTGTTTCGGGTTGAGGGTGGCTTAAACGATATAGCTCTCAATATTAAGGGGAAGTGGTGTAATTTAAAACCAGATTTGTTCGAATTTGTTCATTTCGTTGCGGGGACCTCCCTGCCCCACGCGAAACTGTGCGAATCAGAACCAGTCGAGGATCCGGGCCAGCGACGTTATCTCGGTTACCCCCTGCTCAGAGGCGGGTGATGCGCCATAAAAAGCCACGTGCATTCCGGCAGCCTGCGCCGAGCGCATTCCGGTTATACTGTCCTCAACCGCCAGGACGGCAGCAGCAGGCAGCCCGAACGCCCCCAACGCATGTTGATACGGCTCGGGAGCCGGTTTACCAGAGCGCACATCGTCCAGCGTCACCACCACGTCAATGAATTCCCGCACGCCTAAAGCCTCCAGATTCGATTCGACGATACGTCGGCATGAGTTTGATACGCAGGCCTGCCTGACGCCTTTCGCCGCCAGCTGGCGGATGGTTTCCCGGCTGCCGGGAATGGCAACCAGTTCACTGCTGTGGTCGTGGTAGTAATCCTCAATCGCCTGCAGCCATACGTCCCGGTCTAAATCTGCGGGCAGTTCGGCGCGTAAGGCCAGCCAGACATCGTTAATATGCACGCCGTAAAAACGCGTCTCGGGAATATGGCTCAGATCCAGCCCGAAGCTATGGCAGGCAGCGAGCAGCGCCCGATGGTGGAGAGGCTCGCTGTCCACCAGCGTGCCGTCAACATCCCAGGCAATAGCGTTAAATTTCATGGCGTCTCCTGGCGAGTCAGCGGGCGGCAGGCTTCATAAAGCTGGCGGAAACGCGGGTATCCCTGGCGATAGACATCCGCATGTTCAGGCAGTGGCGTAATCACATCTTTCAGCTTGACCCACGCGCTGGCCCCCTTCCAGTCTGTCGACACCCCGACGCCAATCGCCGCCGTCCAGGCCGCCCCCAGACAAGAACCGGGGTGACCGTCCAGACGATTGAGCGGCTGTCCCAGCACATCGGCGACAATCTGCATCCACAGTTTGCTTGCCGACCCGCCGTCTGACACAACGTAGCGTTTTACCGGATAACCGATATCAACCAGCGTTTCAATATGGTGTTTAATGGCATAGGCGTAAGCTTCGAGCAGCGCGCGCCAGATATGACCTGCGTCGTGGGTAAGAGTCAGACCAAAGAGGATGCCACGGGCATCCGGGTCGTGCAGCGGGGTCTTCTCCCCGAGAAAATAGGGCAGAAAAATCAGGCCGTCGCTGCCCGCCGGACGATTTTCCGCCAGCGTGTCCAGATACTGGTGCAGACTCATCCCTTTTTCACGCGCCGCCGCTTCATGCTGCGCGGCGAAGTTCTGCACGAACCAGTTCAGCCCCGATCCGCCGGTCGACATACAGCCGTTCGGCATATAGCACCCCGGCACGAGGTGATAATCCAGATACAGACGCGGGTCCGGGTTGGCGGTTGCTGTCACGGTAAGAATGTCCACCGAACCGCCGAATTTAAGCAGCACCTCACCCGGAGCCGTCACACCCGCGCCGAGAGCGGACGCAATCAAATCTGCGGCCCCGCCAATCACCGGCGTGCCTTCACTGAGCCCCGTCCAGGCCGCCGCCTGCTCGGTGATGGAGCCAATGACCTCGTGGGAACGCGCCAGCCGGGGAACCGCGTGTCGCGGAAGATGGGCAAAGGCGATCAGTTCCTCATTCAGCGTATTGCTGCTAATATCGACAAACCCCGCCTCCAGCGCCCAGTTCTGCTCGATGATTTTCTCGCCCGTGAGCTTCCAGTTGATAAAATCATAGGAACCAAACACCGTCGCAATACGTTCAAACACAGCAGGTTCATGGCGCTCAATCCAGCGGATTTTGGCCCCCACCAACTGCTGATTGATACCGTTTCCTGCCCGCTGCAAGAAGTGCTGACCGTCCATTTCGCTGCGCATTTGCTGCACTTGTGCGCCGCTGCGGCCGTCGCTCTGCTGAATGCTCGGGCGCAGCAGCCGGTCTTCATTATCCAGCAGGACCACGGCAGGCAGCATCCCTGTCACGCCAATGCCGCTGATATCACTCGCCGCAATGCCGCTTTGCGCCAGCAGTTGCCGGCAAATTTCGCCGACATTCGCCCACCACTGCTCTGGCGATTCTTCCGTCCAGCCGCTGTGCGGGGCCGAGAGCGTGACCGGCCGGGAGGCCGTACCGAGTACCTTGTCGGGCAAAGCGATCAGAATGCCGATGGTTGAGGTCGTACCAATATCAATACCTAATAGATACTGCATGTTATCCTCCCGTTCCGACGGCTGTGCTTAGCGCAGTTTTTCGACCACATCCATAAAGCGTTTTACGCGATCCCCATCAACCTGATTCCAGGTATGCCCTTCCACTTTAAAGTGTGTGCCGATGACCACGCCGCTGGCCACGCTCAGGATATCGGTGACGTTGTCGATATTAGTGCCGGTGTTAGCGAAAACCGGAACGCCTTCCACCGCTTCGCAGACTTTACGCAGATTGGAATGTTCCGCCGGTTCGCCGGTGATTGGCCCGGAAACCAGGATGGCATCTGCCAGCGAAGAGAAAATGGCGCTGCGCGCACGCAGTTCGATGGGGCGTGCATCCAGAGAATGGGCGAATTCGGCGTTGATGTTAAAGAGCAATTTCATATCTTCCCGGCCAAGGTTGCGACGCAGGCGAGACGCGCTGGCGCAATCCGGTTCCCAGATCCCCATATCAGAGGCAAACACGCCGGTGAAAATTTCACGCACGAAGCTCGCCCCGGTGGCGGCACCGATGGCGACGCTGGCGTTGGGATCCCACAGGTAGTTCACGCCGAACGGGACTTTCAGCACCGATTTCGCCGCCTGCACCACGGCTGACATGGCGGAAACGCCTTCCAGTGAGGCTTTAAACACGTAAGGGCGATCGTTTTCATTGCCGAACATGATCGCATCCACGCCGCCTGCCTGCAGCTTCTCAACGTCGCTGAGGACATCGTCAATCAGCTTGTTGAGACCGCCTTTGGCGTCGTACAGCGGCGCGCCAGGCAGCGCGCCAATATGGGCCATTGCGATAACCGCTTTTTTCTTATTACCCAAAAAATCAAAGATCATAACTTTCTCCGGTGTTGGCTGGTATGTCATGGTGAAAAAGCGATCACGCGTCTTTCGACAGCTCAGGCGCGATGATCACATCAATATTTGCCGCATCGAGCATCGCTGACAGCGCGGGCGGCGGCGCCAGCTCGGTTATCAGGATGTCGAATTGCTCCAGCGTGGCCAGGTGAACCAGCGACATCCGTTGAAACTTACTGGAGTCGCACAGCACCACTTTCAGGCTGGAACGGTTGAGATAAAGGCGTTTGAGTTCCGCATCTTCGAAGGCGTAGTCATAAATTCCCTCCGCCGTCAGGCCCGAGATACCGATGAAGGTGATATCGAACCAGAGACCTGAAAACTGGCGCAGAGCCGCTGAGCCGCCGGTCGACATTTCATCCGGGCGCATCCGCCCCCCCGCGAGATAGATTTCCGCTTTCGCGGGGGCAATGTCGTGCGCCACGCGGATGCTGTTGGTGAAAATTTTCAAATGTGAACACTGGCCGAGATAACGCGCCGCAAGGAAAGTCGTGCTGCCGACATCCAGTGCCAGTGTGCGAAATTTCTTGCCTAACTCTGCTGCTGCAGCCGCAATGCGCAGCTTGGCATCGTGGTTTTGCCGCAGCCGGGATTCAAAGCTCGGCTCCACCTGGTCAATCACCACCGCGCTTCCACTCTGCGGCAATACCGCACCGCCGTGGGTACGACAGAGGCAGCCCTTCTGCTCCATCTCTATCAGATCGCGACGGATGGTCATCTCGGAGACCGACAGCCTCGCGGCCAGCGCTGGGACAGAAACCGCCCCTTGCTGGACCAGCAGCTGCATAACCTCAGTCTGACGCGACGCGGACGAACGACGTAAGCGCATACCGGATCCGGGTGTGCCAGGCTGAACAGGCAGTGTGTCGCTGTGCGTCATCGGTTTACTCCGAACATTCAAATTAACAAAAACAAACATACAAAACAAAAATTGTGATCGCAATTGTTTTTATCATAAGGAATTTGTTTTGTTGTGTTCGTTATATTGGTGTAAAAAATAACCATCAACACAGAGGGAAAAAACATGCACACATCACATTCGACGTCCGGGCACTATCCGGACCTGCAAGGCAAAGTGGCGATTGTTACCGGCGGTGCCACGGGTATTGGCTACGCCATCACCCGTAATTTGATTCGCCAGGGCATGCGCGTCGCCATCGGAGACATTAATGAAGAAGCCGCGTGGACAGCAGCAACCGAACTGGGCGCGGACACAGTGGCGTTTCACCTGGATGTTCGTTTACGTGAATCCGTTGAACAAGGGTTTAGCTGGGTAGATAAAACGCTGGGCGATTATCACTTGTTGGTAGCCAACGCTGGCGTATCGACTATGCAAAAGGCCCTTGCGCTGACGGATGATGAGTGGGATTTCAACTTTAACGTCAACACCCGTGGGATCTTCCTGACCAATCAGGTTGCCGCGCGCAAGTTCGTGACGCGTAAGTCCGGCACCATCGTCAACACCGCATCGCTTGCCGCCAAAGTCGGCGCGCCGTTACTGGCCCATTACTCCGCCAGTAAATTCGCCGTCCTCGGCTGGACCCAGGCGCTGGCGCGGGAACTGGCCGCCGATGGGATCCGCGTGAATGCTGTCTGCCCAGGCTTTGTTAAAACCGGGATGCAGAGCCGGGAAGTAGAGTGGGAAGCGCAGCTGCGCGGCATGACGCCTGAACAGGTGATTGATGATTACATTCGCCAGACGCCGCTTGGCCGCCTGGAAACGCCCGAAGATGTCGCCGAAGTGGTGGCCTTTTTGAGTTCCGACGCCGCCCGTTTTATGACCGGCCAGGGCGTCAATGTGACGGGCGGCGTTTATACAGGCTGATCGCATTTCACGATGAACACGCCAGATTCATTTCGCACAAAACCGAACATGGATGTTACCAGTCCCAGGGTGGGCAACACGTAACAGAGGTAACCCAATATGGCCTCCATTGAATTACGGAACGTGTCAAAGTCCTACAACGGCAATCAGCACAGCGTCCGTAATGTGAATTTGCATATCCGGGATGGTGAATTTGTTATCTTCCTTGGCCCTTCCGGATGCGGGAAATCCACCACCTTACGTATGATTGCCGGGCTGGAAAGCATCACCGACGGCACCTTATTAATCGACGGGCGCGATGTGAGCCATGTGGCGCCCCGCGATCGTAACATCGCCGTGGTGTTCCAGAGCTACGCCCTCTATCCGCACATGACCGTTGCCGAAAACATGGCCTTTGGCCTGAAAATGCGCGGCGTACCGGGCAACGTGATCAACAGCAAAGTGACAGAGACTGCCTCCATGCTGGGGCTGGATAAACTGCTACACCGAAAACCGGCCGCCCTTTCCGGCGGTCAGCGCCAGCGCGTTGCCCTTGGCCGCGCCATTGTGCGTGAACCGCAGGCTTTTTTGTTAGATGAACCGCTCTCGAACCTCGATGCCCAGCTGCGCGGCGAGATGCGCAGTGAGCTGATCAAGCTTCACCGTCGCCTCGGTAAAACCATGGTCTACGTTACCCACGATCAGGTCGAGGCCATGACAATGGCGGATCGCATTTGCATCATGCGTGATGGCCATCTGATCCAGTGCGGAACACCGCTGGAAGTCTATAACTATCCGGTGAATATCTTTGTCGCTCGCTTTCTCTCCTCGCCCTCCATCAACCTTCTCCTCTGCTTTGTGCAACGGACGGACGCGGGCGTCAGCCTGCAACTATTCGACGGCCCGCAGATCCCGGTGCCGCACTGGATGGCTGCCGACTATCAAAACCTGGCGGGAAAAAAGATGACTCTCGGCGTGCGGCCGGAAGATTTCCATGCCCACCCGCGCAGACCGGACTGGGTCCCCCTGGAGATTGCAGTCAGCGGGGTGGAAGCGCTGGGCGCGGAAAACATTGTCAGCGGCACCCTCGGCAACGTTCCGGTGGTTGTTCGCCTTGATCACCACACGCACCCGAAGGCAGGTCAAACGCTCAGCATCTGGCTGGATCCGAACGCACTGCATCTTTTCCACACCGGCAGCGGAGACGTCGTCGATCGCCGCAAAACCCCGGATAACGCTGACGCCATCGGAGCGTGAGGAGCAACCATGCTACGGAAAATCGGACTTCATATCGGGCTGGTACTGGCCTGCCTCTCCATTTTACTGCCGGTACTGTGGATTGTAAGAACCAGCCTGGTGCCGGAATCCATGGCCTACAGCAGCGATATCTTCCCGCAGTTTTCCGGGGAAAACTTTCGTTCGCTGATTGAGAACAACGGTTTTTTACGTCGCTACAGCAACAGCCTGATTGTCGCCACCGGGTCGGTGATCTTCGCCCTACCGTTCGCGGCCGCTACCGGCTACGCTTTTGCCCGCTTTAAAACGGGCGGTAAAGCGGCGCGTTTTATAATGCTGGCAACCCAGATGCTGCCTGCAGTGGCGCTCGTGTTACCCGCCTTCGCCATGCTGCGTTCCGTGGGGCTCACCAACTCGCTGTTCGGGCTGACGCTGGTCTATGCCGCGTTAAACCTGCCGTTTTTGACGTGGATCCTGATGGGCTTTTTTGAAGGGATTCCGGTGGATCTGGAGTGGGCGGCGATGACCGACGGAGCTACCGCCTGGGGCGCGTTCTGGCATGTGGTGCTGCCGGTGTCGCTGCCGGGCCTCGCAGCCTCCGCCGTGCTGGGGTTCATCCTGTCATGGAATGAGTTTCTTTTTGCTCTGGTGCTCAGCGGGCCAGAGACCGCCACGATCCCGGTGTCGCTTGCTGCGCTGCAAACCTCGAACGGCGTCCAGATTGGCAAGGTTTCAGCAGGCATTGTGCTGGCCGTGCTGCCGCTGATGGTCGCCTCACATTTTATTCAGCGTTACATCGTCAAAGGGCTGACCTTCGGCGGTGTTAAGTAAAGTCATGCCAACCAGACCGAAAATCGTCGCCGTTAACACTCCGGCACCTTCACCAGGAGTTAATTATGTTGAATCGTAAGAAAGTCACATTGTTATCGGGTCTGATAGTCCTTAGCCTTTCGGCGTCCGTTCGGGCAGAAGATGTTGTGCTGCGTGCGTTGATGGAAGATGTGCCGGAAACGCAAATCATTGAAAAAATGCTGCCTGATTTCGAAAAGCAGTACCACATCAAAGTGCAGTTCGAAAAAATCGGTTACGGCGATATGCATGACAAGCTGGTTTCACAGCTAATTCAGTCGCAAAGCTATTACAACCTGCTGGAAGTGGATTTTCTGTGGGCGGGGGAATTCAGCAAAGCCGGCTGGCTGACGGACCTCACGCCGGACGTGAAAAAATCTAACTTTGATATGTCGGCCTTTATTCCGGCGACCATATCGCTCATTAATGTCACGGCCAATAAAACCTCTCTGATCCCGATGTACAACTATTCCATGGGCCTGATTTACCGTACGGATGTGTTGCAGGATGAGAAGTTAAAGAGCGCGTATCAGACCGAATTTAAAAAGCCGCTCGAGCAGCCCAAAACCCTGGAAGAGTACGTATCGCTTGCCAAATTTATTAAAAAGAACAGCGACATGTCCGGAGCGGCCATGCAGGGGCAGCGCGGGGATCCAAACAGCATGGAGTTCTCGAACTATCTCTTCGCCAGCGGCGGCGCTTATATTGACGATAAAGGCAAATCGGCCCTGAACAGCCCGGCGGGGAATAAAGCGATGACGCTGTATGCAGACGCCATCAAGAATGCCGCGCAAACCGGTGCGCTTTCTGCCACCCTCGACGATACCGTGCGTCTGATGTGTAGCGGTAAAGCGTTCAGTATGTTGACCTACTGGTGGATGCTGCCGCAACTGGATAACGCCACCACCTGCCCGGCCGTAGCCGGTAAACTCGCGCTGACAACCGTTCCAGGTGGACACGGAGAGAGCGGCGGCTGGGGTTGGGGCATTCCGAAAAACGTCTCAGATAAAGAAAAACAGGCCGCATGGACCTTTATTCAGTGGGTACAGAGCAAAGAGGTCACCACCGCACGGGCATTGCAGGGGCATGCGCCTGTTCGCGCCGATGCGTATGAAAACGCCGAGGTACTGAAGAAGTATCCTTACTATAAAGACGCGCTGAATATCGTGGCGTCCGGCAAATCCTTCCCTGTTTTCTCTTATTCCGCCCAGTATGAAGATGTTCTGGGGACGCAGCTGTCCCTGCTGGCGAGTGGCGAAAATACCGTCGACAAGTCTCTGAAAAGCGCATCAGACCAACTTGATAAGTTACTGGTGAAATAAGAAAAGGGGGCCGGCAGATGGCTTTAGCTGAGGAATTTATCGTGAAACCGAAGTACCGTGTAACAATAGACAGATTCCGTGTAACAGGCTGGGCATTCGCCCTGCCTGGGTTGCTGGCCCTGGCGATTGTGCTCGGCTTCCCTGTTATTTATTCTGTCGTACTGGCTTTTTCGTCATATACGTTGCTGCATACTGAAATACTCCCTTTTGCCGGGCTGGATAATTTTATCAGCGTGCTGAGCAGCGATACTTTCTGGCATTCTGCCTGGCTGACGATCCGTTATTCATTACTGACGGTGAGCGGTGAATTTATTGTCGGGCTGGGTATCGCCCTGATGCTCAACCGGGTGGTGAAGACCCGTCCGGTCTATTTCGCCTTACTCACCATTCCTATGGCGATGTCACCGGTGAGCGTGGCGCTGATCTGGCGTATGTTGCTGCAGCCGAACCTCGGCATTATCAACCATATGCTGGAAAGCATCGGCCTGCCGGGCGTCGACTGGCTGGGCAACCCTACGTTGGCGTTCTGGAGCATGGTGTTTATTGATGTCTGGCAGCAGATGTCATTTGTGGTGCTGATCCTCGCCGCAGGGCTGGCATCACTACCTAATGACCCGTACGAAGCCGCCGAAATTGACGGGGCGAATAGCTTGCAGCAGTTCTGGTATATCACCCTGCCGATGCTGCGCCCGGTTTCGGCGATCGCCATTGTTATCCAGTTGATTAACGAGCTTCGGACCTACGACCTGCCCTATATCCTGACCCGTGGCGGGCCGGGAAATGCCACCGAAGTGCTGAGCTTCTTCGCCTATCGCCGGGCGTTCCTGGGCCTGTCGCTCAATGAAGGGGCCGCCGCCGCGCTGATTTTACTGTTGATCGTGCTGGTGATGACCATCATCTATTTTGTACTATTGGAACGCCGCCGATAGATGTGGAATAACGAGCGGCTGAAAGAAAATGATCGCCACCTCCATAGCGGTAGTTTAGGATTGATAATTGATAGCAGAAAACCGCTTAAGTAACCTTAAGCGGTTTTTCCTTATATTCATATTAGCGGCTCCTCGATGTCTTATTATAATAAGACGGTGCTATTTATTAGCAGTATATAAAAACGTCTATTCACCTTCCTTAATCATCAACAGAGAACGACGATAGATCAATGCTATATTAAATATGCTGTCGTTGAAGGGTAGGAATTTGGCGTTGAAATGCCGACAGTAAAGAAAAGGCATTTGAGTAAATATTTCGGCTATTGTTAGAAGATGAACTACTGTGCAACTACATTCCGAGCAATGAGTATCTGCGATGACGAAGGGCACCATAATCAACAATTTGCCTGGCTACTTCTGTTAAACATGATCCGTTTCAGGACTCATCCATCCATTTATTTTCCCAGACAGGTCAGATGCCATCGTTTTCCATTACCGCGCAGCATCGTCACGCTTAACGGTTGAATATCAATCAGTTGAAAGGCGCTAACGGGCGCATTGAGCAGCTGAATAACTATCGCACGAATAACTGCAGAGGAAACAATCGCGCCCTGCTCCCCTCGATCAGCCGCTCTAACAGACAACCATGTTCCCGCGCGGTCCATAACTTGTGCAATGCTTTCCCCTCCCGGCGGAGCTTCCCCGGAAAGCCAGCGCTGAAATTCCCCATAATCTTGCTCAACAACCTTTTTAATCGGGCTCCCTGCCCAGCGGCCATATCCGGGTTCAGCAAGTTCCGGAACTGACTCGCCACGCAGGCCCAGCTCACGCGTAGTCTGCCGTGCTGCCAGCTCCGGGGCGGTCCAGATTTGACTGAATGGCCCAAAGCGCTGCCTGAGCTGGCGGACCTGGTTAAGGGAAGTTTCGGTAAGGGGATCGTCAAACGGGAAGCACGAGTTCCTGTTTGCCAGGGTTTCACCCTGGCAAATCAGCTGGATCACTGAGGTCATGCCATCAGCATCCTTCCGCCAGGTCACGATGCCTCGGCTTGCGCAGCGTCCTTTCGGCAAAGGTACCAAACAGCAGCCCCGTTACGCACCACATTGTCAGCTGAGTGCCGAAAGCGCTCAGGCGAAAACGCCACAGCAGATCGGCGGAAAAGACCTCCGGGATCTCATTCACTGCGGGCATCAGCATGCAGGCGGTAATCAGCATCGCCAGCCCCGCCAACCCTCCCCACAGCGCAGCGTTCCAGCTCCCCAGCCGCGGTCTGAGATGATGGGCACTCCAGGCAGCAGTCACCACAATCACAGCGGAAACCAACAGCATGCTGAAGTAGAGCGCGGTCCGATAGCCAATCGTTGAAGGATCACCCACGGCAGGGGGATTAGGAGGATATTTCAGCCCCGGCATCATGCTCATGATCAGAAACCCGCCCAACGACAATGACAGCGCCAGCGCTCTTGCCTGGCGCGGTCCGGTTCGTTGCCAGCACAGCGACCAGACCAGAGCCAGCGCGCCGCCCATCGCCGCGCTGAACAGGATCATCCCGCTCAGCAGACCGGCACCGGACTGCGTCTTCCGGCTAAACGCTTCACCATCGGCTTCTCCCTCGTGGTGATGCCCGCCCTCCTCACCCACCTGCTTATGGGAAAGGGCTTCTTCAAATGATATCGCGCGATCGACCTGCGGCTCGCCGAAGACGTGGGCAAAGCTGAAGGCGATAATGCCAGCGAGTATCCCCGCCATCATCCCCTGTAACAGAAGTTTTCCCGTCATGATTTTGTCCTCAGTGGCAGGGGAATCCCAGCAGATGCCGGGCATCATGGAAGTATTCGTGTACCTGATTGCCGGAGAAAACGGCAGTTGCCCCTTGCTCCGCCCCGATAAAATAGACGGACAGCATCACCACCAGCGTGATAAATGTAATCCACGGCAGGATGGCATTAAGCGGGATGGGTGCCTGCTTGACTTGAATGTCATTAACGGTATGGTCCATTTTTCTTCCTTCTATCTGACTGTGAATAATATTCAGGGTGTCAGACCGGCGGATGCCGGGCTGACCGCCACGGGGACACGAAGTGCCGGGTGGTGGTGATTATGCGCCGGCGCGCAGGTGGCGCTAATCAGTGCAACCGGCATCCCGTGCGGGGTATTCAGATAAGCCTGGCGCCATTCATCGGTTCGCCGGGTCATATCTTCCTTTCCTGTCAGTTCCAGGGAGAACAGCATTTTTTCGGCGGCGGAGACCCACTGCCGGTAATAGGCATCGTTAATGCTTTCCCCCTCCCGCAATGGACTGGCTTTTATTTCCTCGCTGAAAACATCAACCCACGCTTTCCAGCTGAACTGCCCGGCCTGATGGAGGTAGACGATCAGCGAAAAAATCTGCGCCTGCCACGGATGTTCAAATGGGGCGTTATCCGCGGCGGTAGCATCGGGGGCTATCCGGATTTCTGTACTCATAGCGCCTCCAGATAGTCGTCCCACAGGTCGATTCGCACCGTGTCTTTAGGCGGTGCTTTATCGCCCCACAGCTCAGTCGCGTAAAAGCTCACGCTGTAAACGTGCTGAGGATGATCGCCCAGATCGTGAGCAGCCGTATCCGGGGTGATAAAGACCCCATGATCAATCACAATCGTGCCGATCTTACCGCGGACATAGCGCGGCAGGCGGGTATGCCCCGCAGGATTGATATTTTTTGCTCTGACGCGGTCGCCAGGCTGGAAGCTGGCCGGTACATCAATATCTACCCGTGCGCAACCCCCGGTACTGACAACCGCCTGCACCATATCCTGCCGCAGCACCGGCGTTTCCGGCGGTGCTGACCGCGGCTTAACCGCGCCGGCAAGCTCATCGGCGGTAATAACGCCCCTCTCCAGCAGAAGCGTCTCGAAAGCATGCATCCAGTGTTCGTAGTAGCTTTCTTCGAGATAGTGCGCCGGGGTCATGCGCTCAATGGCGTGCCGGAACATATCAACATTGAAGTGACCACCAACAAACAGAGAGGCAAAAAGCGAAAATGTGCGCCGTTCCCATTCGTGATGGAAGGGAGGCTCGTTTTCTTCAGTAATGACGGCGCCCATACCATGCATACCGCCCAGGTCATGTATCCCGTTCATCGAATTCTCCAAAAAAGTTGAAAGAAATAGCGCTTGCTACTTATCGCCCGGCTGAAGCGCCACTCCCGTGCCAATCATGGCATCACGGGTGACCAGCGCGACAAGCTGCTCCACACTCCAGCCCTCAGTTCCGGCGGGCCTTTCCGGCAGAACCAGATAACGCAACTCAGCGCTGCTGTCCCACACCCGAATTTCCCTGTCTTCACTGATGTTCAGACCAAACTCGGCCAGAACGCTGCGCGGCTCAATGACAATGCGCGATCGGTACGGCGCCGATTTGTACCAGGCGGGCGGAAGACCGAGTGTTGGCCAGGGATAGCAGGAGCAGAGCGTACAGACCGTCACGTTGTGAACCTCGGGGGTATTTTCAACAACCATCATGTCTTCCCCCTGCACGCCTGAAAAACCCAGTTCGGCAATGGCCTCTGTGCCATCGGCAAGAAGACGGGCCTTGTAATCAGGGTCGCTCCAGGCTTTTGCCACGACAAGCGCACCGTTTCGGGGGCCAATTCGGTGTTCATACGTGTCGATAAGTTCATCCAGCGCCGCAGGATCTACCAGGCCTTTTTCCGTCAGCAGCGACTCCAGCGCTTTCACGCGAAGCGCAATTTCCTCCGGCGGTTCGGTGTGGTCATGGTGGTGTTCGTGGTCGAGAGCCATGATATTTCTCCGATAAATTTAAGGTTATTGCCGGGCCTTTGGTCCGGCGGTTTCACCCTGAGCATACGGGCTGTTAACGGCTACATCTCCTGCCAGTTACCGCTCGCTTCAAACGCGGCGGCGGCCTGATAGATAGTGCTTTCGGCGTAATGGCGCCCAATCAGCATCATGCCGACCGGCAACCCGTCAACCAGCCCGCAGGGCACAGACATGGCTGGATGACCCGTCACGTCTAGCGCAGCCGTGTTGCCAATCATCTCGAATGCCCTGGAGATATACTCGGTAATTGAACTGCCCGGTTGTGGCAGCGGCTGGGCCGTCACCGGGACGGTCGGCATGACCAGCAGATCGAAATCACCGAACGCGCGGTCATAGTCTGCCCGTGCCCGGCGGGCCAGATTCTGTGCCTTCGCGTAATAACGGCCGTTATAGCGCGTCAGGCCATACTGGCCGATGAGCATGCAGATTTTGAGCGAGGGAGAAAGCGTGTCTGCGCTGTCGCGCCAGGCTGCATGTTTGTCCAGCAGGGGGACGTCGTAGAGCCCTTCCCAGTTAAATCCCATACCGTTGCCATGCATCATCTGCATGGTGAGTCCTTCGCAACCAATAGGCGACCACAGCGCGGCGGCAAGCTGATGACCGGGCACTGATACTTCCCGGGCGGATGCGCCAAGACTTTCCAGCCGCGCAACGGCATTACGGACCTTTTCAGCAAGCTGAGGCTGGAGATTGGGTAGCTGGAATCCTTCCGTTACCACCCCGATTTTCAGCCCCCTGACCCCTTTATCAAGCGCAGCGGTATAGTTTCCGCCACGCGAGGTGTACTGGCGCGGGTCAAGCCCGTCCGGTCCGGCCATGACCTCCAGCATCAGGGCATTGTCCTTCACATTCGCGGTAATCGGTCCGGCATGATCGAGGGTGGCTTCAATCGGCATAATGCCGGTATAGGGAACCAGACCGTGAGTAGGCTTCATGCCGTAAGCGCCGCAGAAAGCGGACGGAATACGGATGGAGCCCCCCTGATCACAGCCTATCGCCATATCCACTTTCCCGGCGGCGACCAGCGCTGCACTGCCCGATGAAGAACCGCCGGCGCTGTACCCCCTGCGCCAGGGATTATGTACCGGAGCGGGGTCTGACGTGTGGCTGCCCCCGGAGAGGCAGAAATGTTCGCAGGTGGCTTTCCCCACAATGGTGGCGCCGGCCTCAAGGAGGCGCGTTACTACGGTGGCGTCAAAAGCAGGTACATGCCCCTCAAGCGAAGCGGCGCCGTTCATCATCGGGACGCCGGCCAGGGAAATATTATCCTTCAGCACCACGGTTTTCCCGACGAGCCGGCCTTCTGGAGCCCCCTGCACTTCGCTTTTGTAATACCAGGCATTCAGCTGATTTTCTTCGCCCTCCGGGCGGTATCCTTTTTCACGCGGATATTCAACCTGTGGGATTTCATCCTGTAGCTCCTCAATCAGGTCATAGGCATCGAGATTTGGCTGCATAAGGGCAAGATATTCTGCCGCTTCGCTCTCAGAAATCTGCAGATGAAGCTCGCGTGCAAGCTGCTGCAACTGACTGGCATTGGGACGTTCAATGGACATATTTATTCCTTACATGAAAAATGACTGACTGAATCCTGTTCTGAACATAACGCACCGGCACTGCCTCTACCTGGCTGAGACGGACAGTGACCTGGTCACAAAGGACAGCGTCAGAAAACGCGTGCATAGCGGAGATTCAACCGGAAATTCTCTTCCGCGCCGTTTTCAACGCGCAGATCCCTTCCCAGCTGTATCTGGAACTGATCGCGAGGGGTCACAAATTTGGTTGCTGTGATACGGACGTTGGTGGTCTGCGCCGGATTATCCTGATTTTCACCGTCAACAGTTGTTTCACCGCCCCAGGTCTGACCGAACCCCAGACCGAACGCCAGTGTAGGATCAGGCATATAACGTCCCATAATCTGGGCTGCCCACGCGTTATCCTGCTGAAGGCGGGATGAACCAGGCCCATAATCGTTATTGTCACCGTACCAGATGGCGTCACCGACCACGTCCAGCGCCCACTTTTCAGTGAAATATTTCACCCAGGCCGCCTGCAGGTCGACCTTCCAGCGGTTCTCTCCCAGATTTAGCGCATCGTTGTGGTCATAGCTGCCGCTGGGCACATAGAGATAAGGGGCAAAGCCAAAAATGTCGCCTACTGCGTTGAGTTTGACCTTCAAAGGCACGGTAAGGATCAGATCGCTGGTACCATTGGCTGAGCCGAGGGAAGCCGCATCGCCGCCGCCAGATATCCGCCCGAAAGGCAACAGAAACTGCGGGTCCAACGTTGCTGACTCAGAAATCTGTACGGTATGCAGCAGACGCAACATGCCGATATCAGAAGTCAGGTTGTAATCAGAGCTGACTTTGTCACCGCGGGAGTGCGCTGAGCCGGTTGAGGCGTGCTGATAATAAAGCAGCCCCACCGTGGTGCCGTCGGGAAATTGACTGTAGTCGCCAGGCGCGACTTCAACGGCGAGCGCTGGCACAGAACCAAGCAATATGGCAGGCAGGAAAAAGCGTAATGCGTGCATAAAGTAATCCCCCGGAGAATTGTTGATGGATAGCGATGTTGTTCAGCGTTGAGCGTCACGCAGCATCCCGGTCATAGGATGGCAGTTGATGTACTCGAAGGTCTGAAAGCGGACGTCTGAAACGGAAACCTCGTGGTAAAGCCGCAGTTTCTGCAGACCGGTTACCACCCGGAAAAACGTGGTGAAAATGCGAAGATGCGTGGGGTGCGATTCTGCCCAGCGCTCAAGCCGGTCTAGTGAACGCCAGAAGCCGATATCGTAGGCAATATCCAGCAGATTTCCGTTGATATCCACGTTGCGGACAAAGCGGTTGCTGTAGCAGCCGAGCGTCTGACCTTCATCCCTCAGAAAATCCATACCAGCCTGCAAAGGAGGGAGCATCTCTGTGAAGTAAAGCTGACGCTCCTGCTCATCCGCCTCCATCCAGTCCTGCCCTGAACGGATAAGCGCGATGTTGTCATGGCCCTGCACCACCACCCTGCCGCCGGCATCAGGATCGCCCGAAATAATGCGCAGTCCATCGTCAGGCTGCAGCCAGTCATTCTGAGAGGCCGGAATACGGTCACGCACGGATCCCCAGTAGCCGTGCTCCTGAATCTCACCGCTGATCTTGTCCATTACCGCGCCGACGCCCGGCAGATCTTCTTTAAAGGCATACAGCGTCTCAAACTGCTCCGCCCGCGGGGCAATAACTTCCCGGAAATAACCGACGTCATCCTGCAGACGTTCATCAGAAGACCACCAGTGATCGAGCTCCGGCTGACGGACCCAGCGGCAGTACGCAGCCGGATCCCGCCAGTACCCCACTACGATAAAATTACCGTAGCCCTGGTTGTCGGTATGAAAAGAGATATCATGATTACCCGGCCCGTCGCTCAGGCTGAAGGTCGACACAATGTGCTGCATTGCCCGGACAGCGTTCTCACGCTTTTCCTCCCGAAACTGCACGCCCAGATAGGCCATAACGACCTGCGTCAGATCGCTACCGGCCCGTCCGGCAAACATCGGGAACGGTGGCTGATAATCGTCGTGAACCCGGCGGGAAAGCGTTCGCGGGCATTTCAGGTGTTTATCAATGGCAGATTCCATAAAGACTCCCGGTAAATAGTTTCAGCGATGGGTTAATTCACCATTGATACTAAGGAGAAATCTGCCGGATACCTGGCTCAACCGGACAATCGTCTGGCTGGGAGGGACACCCCTGATATTTATAAATCAGGGGTGACTCGTGATGAAAAGAAACAGTGCAGCACTGCCCGTTAATAGTGCGCCCCCCGTCGTTTGGCATATCTGAATACATCAATTCTCTCTGAAATCCCTCGCAAAACAGTCATGGCGCAAATATTGCTTTCAGTTTGAAACAATTCATTCTGATATGAGGTGTCGCCGTGAACAGTCATTCCGCCTCCCGGGATATACGCTATTCCACCGAACATGTTTCAGTGCATCACCGTTTCGAATACTGGAATGATGTTATTCTTCGTCACTGCATTCCTTCAGATGGCAAACCGCTTGCTGACGGCAGGTTTGACGGTGAACTGGCCGTGCGTGAAGTGGGTCTGGTGGATGTCTGCACTCTCACTTCAACGCTTCACCACTGGGAGCGAAAATCACGACATCTGAGAACGGGACCGGACGATGATTTGTGGCTCGGTTATATTCAGGGGGGATACGGACAGCTGGAACAGGGGGGACGAAAGGCATGCCTGGCGTCTAATGACCTGGTTCTTTATGATGCGGCACAGACTTTTCGCTTCAGCATCGGGGGCAAAAATAACCATCTCATACGGATCCCCCGACATCTGCTGGCAGGAAAAGTGCCTACCAGCGACGCCCTGACCGCCACGGTCCTTGATGATACCCGTCCGGGCGTTATTCCGCTGCGTGAGATGATTTGCCAGGCAGCGAATACGCCCGTTCTGGTCAACAATTCGGATGTGGCCAGTCGCTTTTCACAAACGATGCTGGATCTGCTGATACTGAGCCTGGAGCTTCAGGATCACCATAACGTGGCTTCAGAACGCGATTTATATGCAAAAATGAGAAGCTATATCAGCAGAAATCTAACTAATCCTGAGCTAAGCGTTGAGAATATTGCTCTCGCTCACCACGTGTCAGTACGCACCGTGACCCGGACTTTTGCCCGGCATCAGAAAACGCCAGCAGCCGTTATCTGGCAGGAACGGCTTTTGGCCAGCCGCGATGCGCTAGAACAAGGGCGAGTATGCAGCGTATCTGAGGCTGCGCTTGACTACGGATTCTCTGATTTCACTCACTTCAGTCATGCATTCCGGAAAGCATTTGGCGTCACGCCCAGCTCGCTCCTGAGGCAGAAAAGCCGGTTCTTTATACAGCCCGGATAGATTGTGAAACGTAAGCAAAGCAGATAATTGATTGTTTAAATAGAAATTTAATGTTCTCAATTCTCCCTTCAGAATATCCTCCGCCAGCGTGGACGTATATACCTCTGCATCAGTAGGGATAACCGGGCGATATTCTCATCCCCGATTTCTTCATCATTACTGCGTATCCAGCTCACGGCTTCCTGCATATAAAGCGTGTTCCACAGTACCCCGGCGTTAGTAACCAGCTCTGCTGACCCAGTCGATCTTCCTGCCATTCACAATACCGTTTTCCGATCTCTGTGCGCGGTCCGTGGCCGCTCGCTCGCGCCATTGCATGACGGGTGATATCCTTCAGCACGCCATAATCGACATATTTATCCACACGCCAGAATACAGTAGCTCCTGCATCAGCCAGACGGAGAGAAAACTGATAGCCTGGGAACCACAAAAGACCGAAGATCGGATCGCTGGAGCCGGCCATATTTGTCATTATCTCAATCAGGTTTGTCCGGAGCAGCCTTTCCAGTACAAGTATGGAATCCCTTAGCGTATCTGGGTACGCCAACGTCATGAAATCCTGATAGCCGATCTGAAATGAGTTTGTGACAGGTGATGCCGCGGCTTGAGCAAAGTATTTTGCGGATTAGTGCCGCATCGTCCTCAATGGATATATTGGGATAAACCCGGTGCTAACTATAACTCAACCAAAGTCCATCGTATCAACCATCCGGACTAATGCGATCGGTTATAAGATCCTCTATTTTTAAAATAAAGAAATGAATATTTTTTTGAATTTATGTAAACCTCATTTACATAAATAAATGCATTCAATTTGGCTTGCCACTGAATATTTGTAGAAAAAAAGGAGTTTTGAACAATAAATTTGAATCAGAATTAAAATCAAGATTAATTTTAACTTAATGATTGATTAATTAATGAAACAAAGTCATTGTACTTTTTTTGTTACATAATCGAGCGTTTTGAAAATGCGTCTGGTAAACTCACAATCAAATTATGGTTTTATATCCATGACGCTGCACTGGCTAACGGCTGTCGTGGTGTATGCGATGTTCGCACTCGGGTTGTGGATGGTTACATTAGGATATTATGATACCTGGTACCATAGGGCCCCAGGAATCCATAAGGGAATTGGTATTCTTTTAATGATGGGGCTCATAATTCGTATATTGTGGCGGTTTATATCCCCTCCCCCTCCTGCGTTAAAAAGTTATTCTAAGTTAACGCGTGTCGCTGCTGGATTCGCTCATTCATTACTTTATCTGGCACTTTTCACTATCGTCATTAGCGGGTATCTCATATCTACAGCTGATGGCAAATCTATAACCGTCTTTGACTGGTTTAGTGTACCGGCGATCGTATCGGATGCTGCGATACAGGCCGACATTGCCGGCGTATTACACCTATGGGTAGCATGGGGAGTTGTCATTGTATCTATTCTTCATGGACTCATAGCGTTTAAACACCATTTTATTGATAAAGACGAAACGCTACTCAGAATGCTGGGTAAAACGTCTTCACACCCTGAGGTTAAAAAATGAAGAAACGCTTGCTGGGACTTTCTCTGTTTACCGCGATGTTCATTTCAGGATCAGCTTTAGCTGCTGATTATAAAATTGATAAAGAAGGCCAACATGCATTTGTAAACTTCAAAATTAAACATCTTGGTTACAGCTGGTTGTACGGGACATTTAAAGACTTCGATGGCACTTTCACCTATGACAAAAGTAATCCATCGGCTGATAAGGTTAATGTAAAAATCGCTACCAATAGCCTTGATACCAATCACGCTGAACGTGACAAACACCTGAGAAGTGCTGATTTCCTCAATACAGCCAAGTTCCCTGAAGCGACGTTTGTATCTACGTCAGTCAAAAAGAATGGTGAAAAGCTTGATATCACCGGTGATTTGACACTGAATGGCGTTACCCGTCCTGTTGTTCTGGACGCGAAACTTATTGGTCAGGGCGATGACCCATGGGGCGGCAAACGTGCTGGATTTGAGGCTACGGGCAACATTCACCTCAAAGACTTCAATATTAAAAGCGACCTCGGGCCGGCATCACAAGATGTGGAGCTTATTATCTCGGTTGAAGGTATCCAACAGTAATGGAATAACTCCCGGATATAACAGATCCGGGAGTTATTTAGTTAATATGAGGATAGAGAAGTTTAGTGCCCATATTCGGGACTGTCTGAGCGTTAAAAAAACGCACCTTCAAACGAAGGGGCGTTTTTTCATTTTGGGACTTTATTGATCCACTGTTTTTCCTTTCCCTTCATCTCTGTCAGCATTGAAGGAAGGGGTAGCCCTGGCAGCGGAAGCCGGGGTTGGATAAAAAAGTGGGTCATGAGTTTACCCTCAGGCCAGGGGGTGTTGAGCGCAGATATCACACATAGCACAGGCAGTTTTAAGCCTGTGGGTCAAAGCGACGCAAAACCGCTTCATCCAGCGCGATGGGGTCGCCCTGTAGCTCCGAACTGAGCTTCGCCATAAACTGCACGAGGAAGCGGGCGTTGTGTTCCGCCATCGCTCTCCCTTCATCGGTTTGCATCGTTTTTGGCAGCCTCAGCAGCTTGCACTGAAAATGGTCCAGCGCATAGGTACGATCGTCCAGCTTACGCCTGTCGGCAAAAGGATCGTCAGCATCAAACAGGATATTATTCAGCGCGCCGGAAACCGCGAAAACGCGTGCCAGGCCAATCGCCCCCAGGGACTCAAGCCGGTCGGCATCCTGGACAATCTTCGCCTCTTCGCTCAGGGGAGGAATACCGGCGCTGAAGCTATGCGCCTCGATGGCGTGCAGCACGGCCGGATAGCGGTCGACGGGAAAATCGGCAAATGATGACTGCAGAATGCTCTGCGTCTTTTTCGCCGCCATCACCGATGAGCGGCTGCGTTCGGGGTGGTTTTTCGCCAGGCTCACAATGTCATGAAAGTAGCAGGCGGTCAGGATCACCAAACGGTCAACCTGCCGGTTGGCGGCCAGCCGTTGAGCGGTGCTCCACACGCGACGAAAATGCGAGATGTCGTGAGCGGAGTCGCCCTGCGAGTGATGCCCTATCAGCCAGGTTTCAAATCGTTGCTGCCAGTCAACCAGTTCCATGCGCTTTCCTTTGAGAGAAGGTAGGCTGCGATCATAGCAACTTTACTCCTGATGTTCATATCTCCTGCCATCAGGCCGCGTATACCAGGCGATAGCCCCAAGGATTAACCCGACGATACCCAGGACAAGAAAACCCAGCAGCGCGCCCAGCCATTTACCCGTCGTCGAACCCAGCTCCCCGTCAATACCCACTCCGGGAATGCTTTGAATGTGCCCGACGACCCACCAGTAGCGCGCCATTGCCCACAGGAAATAACCGCAGAAGGCGTAAAAAGCCCATAGCGCCAGCTTCCCGCCGAGACTCCGTTTCGCTTTCTCTTCCATTTAACAGCTCTCCTTCCTCAGTAACGAAACATCACTTGCAATAAAAATGTGATTTTAGTCACATTATACAGCGAAGTTTGCCGTCAGGCATCCGCAACGTCCGGGGATTTTCATCGACGAATCGATGCCTCCTGCGCCGCCTCTCGCCTGCTCCCGATAGATAATATGTCCTACACTCCCCCGCTATATTATTTCCCTGAACAACCGATTTTATATTCCTCCGTTAGCGGTTATTTTCCGAAATCCCCGATCGTAGAAGAAGGATATTTATCGCCAGAACATACCTGAGACGCCAAACCATAAACACCATAAATTTTATAACGAGCATGAATTCACAACCATCATCAATAATTCATTGTTATAAAAGACAATAAACCAAAATAATAGCTCACTTGCAACCTATAGAATATTAATATAAAGAACCAAAATGAAACATTTTGTAATATTACATATAATTTACTTACATTTTTAATTTAAATAAAAATGAACCTTCGCAGATAGTATTTATTTTGCATCGAGCACGACTCTTTGACATTCACATTAATTATAAATAAAAGGGAATATATAATGAAAAGAAAAGCACTGGCAATTCTGGTGCCGTCCTTATTAATTTCTGGAGCCGCTAGCGCAGCGGAAATCTATAATAAGAGCGGTAATAAAGTCGATTTCTACGGGAAAATGGTCGGCGAGCATATTATGACCGATACCGACGAAGGCAATCGCAACTCTGAAGATACCTCTTATGCGCGGTTCGGCGTTAAGGGTGAAACGCAGATCAACAGCGACCTGACCGGCTACGGTCAGTTTGAGTACAATATGAAAGCTAACCGGCCAGAAGGCGACCAGGGCAGCGCGACCCGTCTGGCATTTGCCGGTTTAAAATACGCCAACTACGGTTCATTTGATTATGGCCGTAACTACGGGGCGGTATACGACGCAGCGGGCTACACCGATATGCTGGTTGAGTGGGGCGGCGACGGTCTGGTGCATACCGATAACTTTATGACCGGCCGTGCCAACGGCGTTGCTACATATCGCAATACTGACTTTTTTGGCCTGTCCGATGGGCTGAACTTTGCTCTCCAGTACCAGGGTAAAAATACCAACCGCGATCGTCTGAAAGCAAACGGCGACGGTTACAGCATGTCCGTTGACTACAGCCTCGACGGATTTGGTTTTGCCGCCGCCTACGGTAATTCCGACCGTACTGACGAACAGACTGCCGACGGCAAAGGCGAAACGGCGGAAGTCTGGAGCATCGCGGCGAAGTATGATGCCAATAGCCTGTATACGGCCGTTATGTATGCCGAATCACGCAATATGCTCCCGATGGAAAATAGCATCATCGCCAATAAAACGCAGAGCGTTGAAGCCGTCGTTCAGTACCAGCTCGATTTCGGTCTGCGCCCTTCCCTGGGCTACGTCTTCGCGAAAGGTCAGGATCTCGGCAACAACAGGCACGGCAATGCAGAGATCATGAACTATGTTGAGCTGGGTACCTGGTACTACTTCAACAAAAACTTCAACGTCTACACCGCCTATAAATTCAATCTTCTCGATGAGGAAGACAGCATTGTCACCGGTGCGGCGACTGACAATCAGTTCGCGGTCGGTATCAACTATCAGTTCTGATGCTATTTCACCAACCTAAGCCCGCCTCGTGCGGGCTTTTTTGTTAGCGGCTGACCGATACCAGATTCAGAGATAACCTAAGGCGCAATCGCCGGCAGTGGCTCATTTTTAAATGGGCGCAACCACAGGCTGCATCACACGACTTAGCTCACAAAATGAAGGAGATACTGGCAAACTGCTACCTTGAGCAATCGCTAAGTGATAGCTTATGAGGGCGTGAGAAGCGTTCAATCCCGTCCAGCGAGAGCCGGCATCAGATGGCATACGTAACGGTATACTGAACAACAGGAATTTAATTAAAGGATTTCGAATCAGATAGATGGAAAGGTGAAGTGGCGGAGAGAGGGGGATTTGAACCCCCGGTAGAGTTGCCCCTACTCTAGTTTTCGAGACTAGTCCGTTCAGCCGCTCCGGCATCTCTCCGCTGTTGAGGTTGCTATAATGCCAGGTTCTTTGGCATTTTAATAGTTCCTGTCTCTTTAATTATGTTCAAGTGACGACTTTGCGAGCAATGTGATGTTTAAATGGCCCTGGAAAGCAAATGAAGAGTCCGACAGTGCGGGAATTCCGTGGGAACAGGCGCTTGCCATTCCTGTTTTAGCCAACCTGTCCGCACAGGAGCAGCAGCAGCTTGTGCAGATGGCGGCGCGCTTTCTGCAGCAAAAACGCCTGGTTGCCCTACAGGGGCTGGAGCTGAGTCCGCTACAAAGCGCGCGCATCGCGATGCTGTTTTGCCTGCCGGTTCTCGAGCTCGGTATTGAGTGGCTGGACGGTTTCCACGAGGTGCTTATCTACCCTGCCCCGTTCGTCGTTGATGATGAGTGGGAAGATGACATTGGCCTGGTGCATAACCAGCGGGTCGTGCAATCAGGACAAAGCTGGCAGCAGGGGCCCATTATTCTTAACTGGCTGGATATTCAGGACTCTTTCGACGCATCTGGTTTTAACCTCGTAGTACACGAAGTGGCGCACAAGCTTGATACCCGTAACGGCGATCGCGCCAGCGGCGTACCGCTAATACCCTTACGCGAGGTTGCCGGCTGGGAACACGATCTCCATGCGGCCATGAACAACATTCAGGATGAGATTGACCTGGTCGGCGAGAGCGCCGCCAGTATTGATGCCTACGCCGCAACCGACCCGGCGGAGTGTTTTGCCGTCCTGTCAGAATATTTCTTTAGCGCACCAGAACTCTTCGCCCCACGTTTTCCGGCGCTTTGGCAACGTTTCTGCCACTTTTACCGCCAGGACCCGCTGCAAAGATTACGTGATAATGAAGAGCAGGACGCGGACGACACGCGAATTGTGCACTAAAACAACGAGCTGAGCTAAATTTAGCCATCTGAATCAGCTAGTTAAATTTAGTATTGACACAAAAATGCGGGGCCAGTAGTATGCGCCCCGTTCAAACGATTCCTCTGTAGTTCAGTCGGTAGAACGGCGGACTGTTAATCCGTATGTCACTGGTTCGAGTCCAGTCAGAGGAGCCAAATTCTTGTTTTCATGCCACTTTGCGAATCCCTATGTGATTCAGATTCAATAGGTTAGCGTGGAAAGTCTTCCCGATGCATTTTCAGTTTACTCTCCGCATCGGGAGAATTTGGTGGTCAGATTTGGGGTCAAGTTGGTTCGATGACGGAGTGACCCCCAAATGTCTCTTAACGACTCAAAAATCCGCAATTTAAAACCATCCGAAAAACCCTTCAAAGTCTCCGACTCTCACGGTTTATACCTTTTGGTCAATCCAGGCGGTTCACGTCTCTGGTATCTCAAATATCGCATCAATAAAAAAGAATCGCGCCTCAGCTTAGGGGCCTATCCTGCAGTATCTTTGGCCGACGCTCGTCAGCAGCGTGATGGTATCCGTAAATTGCTGGCGCAGAATATCAATCCAGCTCAACAGCGCTCTGCAGAGAGAGCCACTGCCTCACCAGAGGAAACCTTCAAATCAGTGGCGCTAAGTTGGCATAAAAGCAACAGAGCCTGGTCAGAGAACCATGCCGCTCGTCTGCTTGCCAGCATGAACAATCATATCTTCCCGATAATTGGACATCTGCAAGTCACAGAACTGAAAACCCGCCATTTTATCGACCTGCTGAAGGGGATTGAGAAAAAAGGTCTACTGGAAGTGGCGGCACGAACCCGACAGCATATGTGCAATATCATGCGTCATGCCGTGCATCAGGAGTTTATAGAGCATAATCCGGCGGCCAATCTGGACGGTATAATCGCCCCGCCCATTAAACACCACTACCCTGCCCTTCCGCTGGAGAAACTACCGGAACTGTTGACTCGCATTGAGGACTACAAGCAAGGGCGAGAATTAACCCGTTTGGCAGTATCACTTACTCTACACCTGTTCATCCGTTCCAGCGAGTTGCGTTTTGCCCGTTGGTCTGAGATCGATTTCAAAAACAAAATCTGGACCATTCCTGCCAGCCGTGAGGCTATCCCCGGAGTGCGTTATTCCGGGCGTGGCGCGAAAATGCGCACGCCACATATCGTTCCCCTCTCTCGTCAGTCCATCGCTATTCTGAAACAGATACGGGATATATCCGGGCATCAGGAACTGATATTCCCCGGTGACCATAATCCGTATAAACCAATGTGCGAAAACACGGTCAACAAGGCGCTGCGCTTGATGGGTTATGACACAAAAGATGAAATCTGCGGCCACGGATTCCGCGCAATGGCCTGTAGTGCCCTGATGGAATCGGGTCTATGGTCACAGGATGCCGTTGAGCGTCAAATGAGCCATCAGGAACGCAACAGCGTCAGAGCGGCTTACATCCACAAAGCAGAATATCTCGATGCTCGTAAGGCAATGATGCAGTGGTGGGCTGACTATCTGGAAGCATGCTCAAATGAATATATTCCTCCCTTTACCTGGAATAAATAAATGTTAGCTATGGCCCAGAAAAGATAAGTAGGCGAGCGCACCAGAAGAAACTTTCATGGTGCGTATTCACCACACCGCGACAATCATTAAATTCACGTTATAGCCGATGGCCTGCCATTTTTATCGTGAACGGATAGTCACGAACAGTGCAAAACAGTCGAGTATGCATATCACCTGAAATTGAGTTACCCAAAGTAAAAATAATCGATAAGCACTCCTATTAAATCATCCACACAGGCATAAAAACCAACAATCATGATTATATAAAACTACGATATATCAACATGATACACAGCCATGTAAATTATTATAATAATTAATGAGGCTAGCCAGAAGCTAAAGGTAACCTAAATGAATATTAACTAAATATTATTCTTATTTGGGAAATTGACATTTTCTTTCAATATCTTTTCGTTATTAAAAAACACGCTCTGCAGCTGATGGGAAAACCGCCTAAAACCTAATCCTACGTTATTGGCTAAATCTTTAGTCAGTCGACGTGAAAAATAATAGAAGTTCGTAAAAATTGGATTCTCGGATACTGGAGCCTTCTTCCAAACTAGCCAAGAGGTCTTTTAGGTCCTTTTTGAAGGCAGAGTCAACAATGCATACACAGGAAGTTCCCGGATATGCTGGTCTTTACCGATATAATACATCCAAGGTTCTCCGCAGTACCGTGTAGTAACCGCAGTGTCCTTCATATTGTCCAGCATAGCGCCCCCTCCAACACTGAGAATAGCATGTGCATGGGCTTCGCTGGCATGTGAAATGGCCTTTTGTAATGCAAACGGGGTCTCATCACAGACCAAGCCGCCATATCCAGTCCACGCAACACCAGCTCTCGTCAGTTGACGAGTGATTGCCTGAAAAAGCCCCTGCTGTCTGACGTTTTCGCTACCGTAGCAAATCAGAATTCTTGTTATACCTGCTGCAATAATATGACTAGCAATACTTACTTCCCGCCCGGGTCCAAATTCAACCAGCGTGGCCGGGAGGTAATGAATACTCTGCATGACGTTCTCCGCAAAATTTAACTGATCCGACTAGGACTAATCCCCGGAATAGTGGAGAAAAAGCCCACGCTGTACTATCCAGCAAGTTGACCGACCATCTGATAATAAGAACATGCTGTAAGCATTATCATGATCGCATGATGACTTTTATCGACGTTCCCCCCTCACTACGCGCTGTAAACAGTGCACATAAGGATGCCGCTATAAGTAATACAGCACTGACTTCAAAAGTGGCTTGATAGCCTCTGGCATCGTAAAGTACTCCCCCAGTGACCGCGCCGAGCATGATGGCTAGCTGGATGATAGCCACCATTAAGCCACCACCAGCTTCTGCGTCTTGCGGTAACGTTTTTGCCAGCCATGTCCACCAACCGACCGGTGCTGCAGTAGCAAACAATCCCCATAGCCCCAACAGAAGCGTAGTGACGACAACATGCTCACCGACATTCACAAGCGCCAACGCGATCGCAGCCATTAACAGCGGTAGCACCATCAGGGGGCGATACAAGTTCCTTCTGATAAAAATGCCAATCAATGCAGTACCAGCAAAACCGGCCACACCGATAATCAGCAGGATTAAGGAAAGCGTAGTGGTGTCGACTTTCGCAACGCTCTCAAGAAAGGGTCGCAGGTAAGTGAACAGCGTAAACTGGCCCATAAAAAACAGGGCACAAGCTGTCATACCAAGTACAACGGGTAGACGGTGCAGCAGACGAAAAATATTGCCTGATATCGGTGATACATCCTGCTTTAGCGGCGGTAACGCCTGAATCTTCCAGGCCAGAGCGATGACAGCCACCGGTACTACGCAAAAAAAAGCCCAGCGCCAGCCAATAATCGCCCCCAGAAAGCTGCCCAGAGGAGCAGCAAGCACTGTTGCCAACGCATTGCCACCATTCAGGATCGCCAGCGCCCGGGGGACATGATGCGAATCAACCAATCGCATTACCACCGCTGCCGACAGAGACCAGAATCCCCCGATAGCTATTCCAATGAGCGCACGCCCAACCATAAATACCCCATAATTTGGAGCAAAGGCTACAACGGTGCCGGAGATAATCATCAGCAATGTCAGACAGAGCAACATGTGTTTACGGTCACGCTTACCGGCCACGGCAGAGATCATCAGGCTAGTGAGTAGAGCGAATGCTCCGGAAATGGAAATAGCCTGCCCGGCCTGGCCCTCACTGATGTGCAGTTCACCCGCAATTGGCGTCAGCAAGCTGACTGGCATAAATTCTGATGCCACCAGCGCAAATGCCGAGAGGGACATTGCCAGTACCGCGCCCCAGGCTTGCCGGGGGCGGAATTTATGATGTTGTATCTTATCAGTCAAACCGATGTACCTGTGGTGTCAAAATTGAGAATGATGCGGCCACGCAGACGGCCTTCGTCGAAGCGGCGATGCGCGGCAACAGCATCAGCAGCCGGGAAGACAGCTGCGACTCTAAGAGGCAATACCCCCTCAGAGACCTGTTGTCCGATACGGGAAAGGGCGGCATGATCAATGATACGTTCGCGGACATTCACAAATATCGCGTTAATACCGCGCTCAAAACCATCTTCATTACCTGGACGTAGAGTAATCACAGTCCCTCCTGAACGAACAGCGGGGATGATCTGCTCACCAAGATCAGCCGCATCCACCACCGCATCAACACCCTGTGGAAGGGCTTTGAGGATCCGCATGGCAATGTCATCCCCCCGCGCAATCACCATGCTGGCTCCAACAGTACGCATAAAGGTTTCATCTGAAGGTGAGGTAACAGCCACCATATTAAGGCGATCTTTACTTCCTAACGCGACGGTATAAGCGCCCACAGCACCGGCCGCGCCGGTAACCAGCACCGTCGCGCCTTCCGTTAGCTGCAGGGTATCCAGCGCGTTGCGGGCCGTTAATGCGTTCATCAGAAAGGATGCTGCCGCAGTCAATGGCGTCTTCTCAGGTAAAGGAATAACAGACGCCGCTGGCAGACAGACATACTCGCTGTAACCGCCATAACTGCCAAAGTTATCCACGAGACCGACCACATCCTGACCTACCGTCAAACCGTATGCCGGATCAACGCCGCCACCCATTTCATCTATAGTTCCGGATATATCCATACCCGGTACAAATGGCGGTTGGGCACCAGCAAACCAATCTTTAAGGGAACCGTCACGGACCATAATGTCGACAGGGTTAATCCCAGCCGCTCGCACTTTTATCCGCACCTGATCCGGTAACGGATGAGGGTCTGGGAGCGCCACGCGCTGCAGAACATCTGGACCACCATAATGATTCAATCCAATTGCATACATATGTTGTTGCTCCTTCGGGCTATTCCGCCCGGGAAAGGGTCATGCTTATCTGACCTGACTGATGAAGTGCTTCAGAACCAGAGAGTATTTTTCCGATTCTAATGACGCCCGAAGCATCCGGCCCCTGACCGCGATAAAACGCGATGTTCCCCCACGGGGCGTAATATGCGATGTCACCTGTCTCACCAGCAGCACTTTCCGGCGCGCCTGCTTCGGAAAGACGGCGCGGCAAAGCATCACTGACTTTTTCCGCACGGCTGTAATCCCGCAGCGTAACGGTCAGCGGCAAAAGAGACAGAAAATCGCGCGCAGTAGGATTGTCATCCAGTTCAGCCGTCATCATCTTTGAGCCTATGGCAATCCGAACTTTCACTCTCTGCTCACTTGCATGGCTGATAGCGGTAGAACTGTCAGCCAGTGTTGACTCCGAGGAACTTGCTGCCCCTGCCATATTCGCCAGGCAGACACTCAGTGCCAGACAGACAACGAAATGTATTTTCATCATTGCTCCTCCCGGATGGAATACGACAGGGTAGCCTCTTACTTAAGGCTGTCTTTAAAAAAGGACGTCAGTTTGGCAAACGGGATAAGGTCAGTACGATCATAGAGATCGACGTGACCGGCACCCGGTACAACAAACAGTTCCTTCGGCTGACCAGCCAGTTTGTAGGCTTCTTCGCTGAATTCGCGGGAGTGCGCCTCAGAACCGGTAATGAACAACATTGGACGCGGGGAAATGGTTTCAATGTCATTGAATGGGTAGAAATTCATAAATTTCACTTCCATTGCATCTTTGCGGAAAGTCGTCGTTTCCGATGAGGCTCCAGCAGGCGTGAACTCACCGCGAGGCGTGCGATAAAAGTCATAAAACTCGCGTTCGATAGCATTGGAATTTGCGGTCAGTTTTAGCGGTGTTCCGTTTCCCCACGAGGTTTTGCCTCCGGTGAATTCGGTATAGCGCTGGTTCGCAGCCTCAACAAGAACCTGCTTACGTTGTTCCAGTGTCTGGGAGTGATTGAGCCCATTACGCTTAGCACCCCCCATATCGTACATACTGACCGTCGCTACAGCCTTCATACGTGGATCAATCTTGGCCGCGCTGACGACGAAACTGCCACTGCCGCAAATTCCGAGCACACCAATACGCTCACGATCTACGATGGGCTGAGTTCCGAGATAATCCACAGCGGCACTGAATGCTTCAGCATAAATATCCGGTGCAACGGCGTTACGTACCTGCCCTTCGCTTTCCCCCCAGAAAGACTGGTCGATAGCCAGGGTAATGAATCCCTGTTCAGCCAATTTCTGGGCGTAAAGATTAGAGCTTTGTTCCTTGACCGCCCCCATCGGGTGCCCCACAACGATGGCTGGGTAACGGGTGCCCTCCTTCAGATTCTTGGGAACAAACAGGTTGCCGACAATCTTCATTTTGTACTGATTGTTGAAAGACACTTTTTGCGTGGTGACCTGTGTGCTTTTATAAAAGTTATCCGCGCCACGAGACATGTCCTGCCCGGTAGCGGTGAATGAAAAGGCACTGGCAACAAAGGCCAGCATCAGCGTTAATGTCTTCAAAATATGTCCTCACTTCGTGTGAAATCGGTTGTGCTATGGCGAGCATATAGAGATCTGAGGTTGCCCTCAGATCGGGTTGTCAGGTGACTCAGGCGAGGTGTGTGGTGAAAAAGTCCGTCAGTTTGTCGAACGGAATCACATCGATGCGATCATAGAGATCGGTGTGGTTTGCCCCGGGGATGATCATCAGCTCTTTCGGTTGCGCCGCAGCGGCATAGGCGGTTTCGCTGAAGTATCGTGAGTGCGCCTTTTCACCGTGGATAAACAGAACCGGACGTGGAGATATCTCCGCGATGTAAGTCAAAATTGGCATGTTCATAAAGGATAACGGTGTGGTTATGGTCCACGCGTTGCCTGAGTTAACCGCCCGTGGATGGTATCCGCGAGGCGTCATGTAATAATCGTGGTAGTCAACCATGAACTGGGCCGCCCCCGCCGTTACCTCTTTGTTATAAGGCGGCTGGTAAGCCGGTGCGCCTTTTTCTGCATCCGCCCAGCGTTGCTGCCCCAGATGCTCCAGTGTCTGCGTGCGCTGTGCAAGGGTAACGCTGTCGTTATAGCCCTTCGACATTACGCGGGTCATGTCATACATGGTACTGGCAACAACCGCTTTTACACGCTTGTCGACGGCAACCGCATTGAGAGCCATCCCACCCCAACCGCACACACCAATGATGCCGATACGCTCGCGATCAACAGAAGGGTGTAAGCCGATAAAGTCCACGGCGGCACTAAAATCTTCAGTATTAATATCAGGAGAGGCCACATTGCGCGGTTCTCCACCACTTTCTCCCGTATAAGAGGGATCAAATGCCAGAGTGACAAAACCACGTTCAGCCATGGTTTGTGCATACAACCCGGACGACTGCTCCTTCACGGCACCAAATGGGCCGCTGACGACAATGGCCGCCAGACGTTTACCGGCACGGTTTTTTGGCAGATACAGGTCTGCTGCCAGAGTAATACCGTACCGATTAATAAAGGTGATTTTCTGGTGATCCACTTTGTCGCTTTTGGGGAAAACTTTGTCCCATTCCTGCGTCAGTTGCAGGGGGGATTTAGCTGCCACAGGTACGGTTTTGGCAATACCCGAACTCGCTGCCAGTAATGCAGCCGATCCCACAACAGCCCCCTGAAGGAACTTTCTACGGGGAAGGCCGTTTTCCTCAGTCTGGATATCTGCATCAGACTTTTTCATATTCGTTTTCATAAGCAACTCCTTCTTATTCAGCGGCCGCCAGGGTGGCGTTATCAATCACAAAGCGATACTTAACGTCGCCCTTGAGCATACGTTCATAGGATTCATTAATTTGGTCTGCCCGGATGAGTTCGATGTCGGAGACAATGCCGTGCTCAGCACAAAAATCGAGCATTTCCTGCGTTTCTGGAATGCCGCCGATCATCGACCCGGCAATAGCCCGGCGTTTAAAAATCAGGTTAAATACTTCAGGCGAAGGATGTGGCGAGGCCGGTGCCCCGACCAGAGTGAGGGTGCCATCGCGTTTCAGCAGCGTCAGATAAGCATCCAGGCTATGTGGTGCTGCGACGGTATTGACGATCAGGTCAAAGCTTTTGGCATGCACGGCCATTTCTTCTGGATAACGCGATACCACCACTTCATCAGCACCAAGTGCCCTGGCATCATCGCGTTTGGCATCAGAAGTTGTAAACGCAACAACATGTGCACCCAGAGCATGCGCCAGCTTGACCCCCATATGGCCTAGCCCACCAATTCCAACAATGCCCACTTTTTTTCCCGGGCCTGCTTGCCAGTGCTTCAGTGGTGACCAGGTTGTAATGCCCGCACATAGCAGAGGAGCGACACCTGCGAGTTGTTCCGCCGGATGGCGAACACGCAATACATAGCGTTCATGTACTACGATCTGCCCGGAATATCCCCCTAGTGTCCAGCCAGGCTCATCTGTGGTGGGAAAGTTATACGTACCGACCATCCCGTCACAATAGTTTTCATGACCGGAATCGCACTCTTCGCAGTGACGGCAACTGTCTACAATGCAACCGACCCCGACCAGATCACCAGCGCGGAAACCGTTAACATGCGCCCCGACAGCCTCAACCCGACCGACAATTTCATGGCCTGGCACACAAGGGAACTGAGTACCCGCCCATTCCGCCCGCACCTGATGCAAATCGGAGTGGCAGACTCCGCAGTAAGCAATGGCAATCCGGACATCATGTGCTCCGAGATCACGTCGTGTAATTTGCAACGGCTCCAGCGGACGGTCACCCGATGTAGCCCCATAAGCGTTAACAATCATTTAAGAACCTCCGTTAGCGATTCGGGGTGCAATACCACGTAACAGCGCAGCCGCCTGGCTTTGCCGATTCTGAATCTCTGGTAAAGGGGTCGAAACCATGTCGACGATTAACACCGCTACAGTAGTGTTCGCAGGCCTGCTCACATTCTTACCCAACCCCATTGATAGATATTCTTTCATAATCTAATATGATTGATTAGATATTTAATAATTAATGGGCTTATAAACAGCGTTTATTAATTCGATGAGAGAACATGAATATGGCCAGACATAACCTGAATGATCTTCAGGCTTTCTTGATGGTTGCCCGGGAAGGAAGCTTTACGCGGGCAGCAGCCCGACTCGGTGTGACGCAGCCTGCATTAAGCCATGCCATCTCTGGTCTGGAAGCAAGACTAAAGATCCGTTTATTGACGCGAACAACGCGCAGTGTTTCGGTCACAGCAGCCGGAACCCGACTAATGCAGGTTATCGGTCATCGCTTTGATGAAATTGAAGAAGAACTCGATGCGCTGACCGAATTACGAGATAAACCGGCGGGAACGGTAAGGATCACTTGCGGTGATCACGTTCTGAAAACAACACTGCTGCCTAAACTGATGCCTCTATTGCATAAATATCCGGATATAAAAGTGGAGTTCGATATCAATTACGGATTCAGGGATATCGTTGCCGATCGATTTGACGCCGGGGTACGTTTCAGCGAAACCGTCGATAAGGATATGATTGCCGTCCCGATTGGTAAGGAGGTGCGCATGGCTGCGGTCGCGTCTCCAGCCTATTTTGCCAGTCACCCGAAACCCAAAACGCCGCGCGACCTGGTTGATCACGAGTGCATCAACATTCGTTTCCCGACATACGGTGGACTTGATGTGTGGGAGTTTGAAAAGAAAGAAAAAAAATTAAAGATCCGTGTCGACGCAAAACTGATTTTTAACACTACGACACACATTGCTGCTGCCGCAGTCGGTGGGATGGGAATTGCTTATCTCCCGGAAGAAGAATTTTCACCGTGGCTTGAAGAAGGTCAATTGATAAGAGTTCTTGACGACTGGTGTCCCCCATTTTCGGGCTATCACCTGTACTACCCCAGCCGACGTCAGACCTCGCCAGCATTCTCTCTTGTTATTGAGGCTCTGCACGTGAAATCTACGGGTATGCAGGAAGAGTAATTTTGCGATTATGGGCTGTTTAAAGAAAAAGCCCAGCCCCATTTACAACGTTATCTTGTCAGCCCATTGATTGATAATATTAATTTATAGGCCTTGTAAGTATTCGCTGGCTAGTCAGCCGATACAAGAACGATACAATAAGTGAAATACTTTACTCATTTGCAACCAGGGAGCTTCTCTCCCAGAAAGGGGCGTTTTCATGCCAACTATCGTTCTCATTTTCCAACAAAATTTCGTTGTAAAGCAGTCCAATTCTAGCCGGGCTACGCCCCGATTAATACAGTCATAGTGGGGAGCGTCTGTGAAACGTTACCTCATTCGAGCTTTAATTGTTTTGTCGATCGCTATCTTGCTTCTGGCAGGTGCCGGATATCTTTATCTGCAGCGCCCCCTATTTGGCATGCTTCCTGGAGAGGAACAGGCAAGACAATTTGAGCATTACTCCCCGAATTATCATGATGGATATTTCGTCAATCAAATTCCGTCGCCGATCCATACTAATGGCAGTACAGAATGGTCCATCTGGAAAGAGGAATTATTTGGTAAAAAAGGGCAGCCACGCCCTGACTCTCCTTTGCCTAACCTTAAAACAGACCTCAAGGCACTTGATATTCAGCAGGATTTATTTGTCTGGCTGGGACATTCCTCATTTTATATCCAACTTGCCGGGAAACGGATTCTGATTGATCCAGTGCTAAGTGAATACGCTTCTCCAGTACCAATAATAAACAGGGCATTTGCTGGTACCAACATTTACAAGGCCGATGATATTCCGCCTATTGATATGCTGCTGATTTCACACGATCATTATGATCACCTGGATTATCCCACCATCAAAGCCCTTCAGCAGGGCGTGAAGGAAGTTATGACAGGTCTTGGCGTTGGGACACATTTTCAAGCGTGGGGATACCCGGAAAACATTGTTCATGAAGCAGACTGGTATGACTCTATTCAGGTGGGTAATGTAGCGATAACCGCGACACCGGCACGCCATTTTTCCGGAAGAACATTGTCCCGAGATCAATCCCTGTGGGTGGGTTATGTTATCAAATCTACAGATAGGACGCTGTTCATCAGTGGGGATTCAGGGTATGGGCCTCATTTTGAGGAGATCGGAAAACGATTTGGTCCATTCGACTGGGTGGCACTCGATAGCGGCCAATACGACCCGAGATGGGCGAACGTGCATATGTCTCCTGAAGAAGCGCTGCAGGCGGTGCGCGATTTGCATGCAAAAGCGTTTACCCCAGACCATATTGGGCGCTTTTCCCTTGCCCCACATGACTGGAATGATCCGATGAGGAGGATCATCAAGAATAATACGTTTGGTCATGCACTGTGGACTCCGGTGATAGGGCAGCCTATCTATTTTAACCATCCCCCTACCCACTATTCCCCTTGGTGGGAACCGAAATGACGATTATATACATGCATTGATGTATAGACCATTTCGAGAAAGTTTAAGTGATAGCATAATCCTTTGGTTAGATTTCGTGATGACTTTAATGAAACCGTTTATTACTGACCATGAATAAGTTATATATTTAAAGCAAGCACCCCTAAACACCCCCTATTCAACATAAAAAATTCATAATTCAATATGTTATTTTCTGCTCCAATGAGAATCCATTATTTGTTGAAAACAAGATATGATTATTTCGATTATATATGTTGTAGTGAAAGCGAGTCACAAATTAAAACTGAGTATCTCACGAGGCTGGTCGTCTTCACCAAAAACATTATCATTTCATTGACATTAGATATTTGATTTCCTCCCTCTTCCACTCGACTTCGGAGGGACTGATTCACCATATTCTAGCCACCAGGCGGTAAGTGCCTCCATTGTCGGTCCTAACCCCCGAGCTTTCTCAGTAATAGAATATTCAACGCGAGGTGGAACCTCAGCATAAATCATTCTTGCCACCAGCCCGTCACTTTCAAGCTCACGTAACTGCGCAGTTAACATATGTTGTGTGATGCCCGGAATTGCCTTTTTCAGCTCACCAAACCGATAAATACGTTGGTTAAGCATCCACATTATTTCAAGTTTCCATTTACCAGACAGGAGACTAAAAGCTCGTCTCATCTCTTCATGCATGTTCACTTCATTATTGCCTTTAGTATGGTTTTGCATACTTACCACCATTATTTCATCCTACTTGTTGGATTTAATATTAGATGACATCCTTGAACAAAGTCCACTACAAACAGCTTGGGAATGACGCCATGATGTCCAATTATATTTACTGGGCCAGTACTATTTTGCTATCAGCGCTCTACTTTTCATCAGCAGCACTTTACCTGACCAAAAAGGCTTGGGTGCGCGATACGTTAAGCAGACTTGACTACCCGGCCACCTATCTAATTCCGTTTATGATTGTCATAAAGATTCTTGGGCCAATCGCCATTCTGTCGCGTATCAGTATGCCGATTAGCGATCTTGCTTATGCCGGTATCTTTTTTCATTTGCTCTTATCAGGGATGGCTCATCTGGGTGTACGGAAACCCTTAGGTGCCCTCCCCGCAGTCATCGGTCTTGCACTTCTGGTCGTGTCGTTTTCCACACAAAACTCAGCCCGCACCTCACCTTCTCCTTATGGCGAGATACTGGCTGAAAGTTTCATTACGCCTTAATAGTAGAGGAAAAATCATGTCTAAACTCATCGGAAAGGTCGCCATAATCACTGGTGCTGGTCGCGGTATAGGGCGGGCTACTGCGAAGTTGTTGGCTGCAGAAGGCGCTAAAGTAGCCGTTCTTTCGCTGACATCCGCTAATGTAAATGCAGTGGTTGCTGATATTACTGCAGCAGGTGGTACAGCAATCGGCATAACTTGTGACATCAGTGATGCTAGACAAATCCAGGCCGCAATTGATGAAGTAGTCACCACCTTTGGCGGTATTGATATTCTCGTAAATAATGCCTTCGACTCTTCCGCGCCATTTTCGTCCATTCTTGATTTATCAATAGAACAGTTGCAACGCAACTTTGACTTAGGGCCTATCGCCTATCTTCGAACGATGCAGGCTGCATATCCATACCTGAAAAATAGCGGTGAAGGACGTGTTATTAATTTCGGGTCAATGGCAGGTGTGATTGGGCTGGTTGGATATGGCCCTTATAACATGGCAAAAGAAGCTGTTCGTGCCTTAACACGCACGGCGGCTCGTGAATGGGGAACTGACAAGATCACCGTAAACAACATATTACCAGTTGCAGACACATGGGGCCCAGACGTGAGTGTACCAGAGCCAACAAACCCGTTAGGTAGGTATGGGTCACCGGAAAACGATATTGCTCCGGTAGTACTATTCCTGGCAAGTAAAGATTCTCAATTCATTACGGGGGCAAGTCTCACTCCAGATGGCGGATCGATTATCGACAGTGCTCGTTAAATTCGCATGCGCACAACAAACTCCCGATTAACTTTTCTGCTAATGAATAATTTTTATAGAGGAAAAAAAGTCATGCAAATTCACGCTATCACTATCAACACAGTCAATCCCCAAAAGTTAGCAGCCTGGTGGTCAGAAGTTATTGGGATTCCTGTTGCCAACGATTATGGCATAATTGTCCAATTGGCCTCATCACCTGGATTCCCCCCCATTCAGTTTCAGAGAATTGATAAAATTCCAACAATCGATAATAACGTTTTTTTAGGTTTGGCAACATCAAATTTTGATAGCGAAACTGAGCGTTTAGTACAAATTGGCGCGACTATTTTTAAGAAGTTTGAACTTCCTCAAATAAGATACACAACCTTTACTGATCCTGACGGTAATAAATTCGACTTAGTTGCAAGGTAACCACCTAACATCTTTACTAGGCAGTGCTTTTTATTTTAATTGTATCTCAATTTCAGATTAAATCCTTCTATTCTTAAGGGTATTAAACGCCCCCTCTTGATAAAATATTAAAAATCAGGAGGGGGATAAAAATCCCTTACATGTATATTTAGCTTGAACAAAATGGTTCTTCATATGTAAGTTTTTCAATATGATTACTTAATTAAAATTACTCATTATAAAATCAAGAACGAAAAAGAGCATTCGCCTTACAACAACCATAAATTATCCAACACTTGGCTGCATGCCATTTAATCACCACGAGGAAATTAGCATTCCATACAATAAAAAATCGGAGATAATACCATGAAGAAAAATAATAATGAAACCACGTTTAACAGCAGAATGCCTGACTGGGTAACCATCAAAGAGGCTGTTGAACTGGTGAGCAAAACTGTAAAAATATGCGAAAGTGAAATTTACCGCTATGCGCTTACAGGGAAAATACGACTATCGCTATACTTTCAATCACCAATCGCTTTTAAAAAAAATAAAAATAACAAATAAAAAAATCAGTCTACATTCTATTGGTGATGAACTAATCGACCAGCTCTGCTTACTTGATAGAAGTAGCATCATGAATGGTCAAAATTATGTTGTCAGTACTGAAGGAAATTTTGTTCATCCTGAAAATCAGGTTGTGGACACTAGGCTCTTGGGTCATGAATACGTTGTAATCCAAAAGTTATTAGCTATTAGCCTAGGCATTCCTCTGCCAATAACTGGTTTTTATAATATAAACTATTGTATTTCTGTGAGTCTGGATGGCGATCTTTATCAGGTATTTGAAAAAATAACATGGCCGCAAAGAATCAAAAAACAATTAGACCTACTAGGGGGCAAGCAACGTTGCAATGAAGTAGAAGTTGTAAAATCATTGGCATATAATAAAAATCCAAAATCGGATTACTTCCCAATATACAACCTTCCCAAAGATGCCTGCTTTGTCATCCTTAGCGAGGAGATTGATAAGATAATAAAAGTAAAAATTCACAGCTCATCAGTACAATCATCCTCATCGCGGATCTCCACACCAGTATCTCGTCTGTTATGGCTCGCTTGCAAAAACAACAATTTAATCAGCCCATTACTTAAACAGCCTTACAAACTTCTTTCTATATTTGAGCAGTGGGCTCTTGCTGAAGGCATAACAGACCGATTGAGTGGTGACACGTTAAAAAATGCACTTGAACGAGGTTCTCCTCATTAAATTATATATTCTCCAGGATGACGTCACATCTGTAGCTAAAAACCCGTATTAAGGATTACGAAATCCTAGATACGGGTTAATAACCTTCCTCTTTATCTTTCCTTGTGCTTATTTGTCATTGCTAGTAATCCCCCTAATTAGCACTGGAGAAATATATGGCATCTCATCAGCTATTACGTCTAAAGCAAGTTGAAACAAAAACTGGTCTGAAACGTTCACAAATTTATCTGTATATGAAAGACGGTACATTTCCTCACTCCATAAAAATTGGGCCAGCCAGTGTCGCTTGGCTCGAATCTGAAATTGATGAATGGATCAACCTTAAATTAGCGAACCGATTAACGCGTTGAAGGGAGATACTAATTATGTTCCCATCACTAAATCACGCAGTATTGACTGAAGCACTGTACGCCCTGAAAGAAGGTAATTTTCGCCACTGCGAAACACTGGGATTTACTTTTGACGAAATGAAGTCACTTAATCAGCTTACCCTTGATCAACTGTTTATTATCAGTCGGACCGCAGATCAGTTCATGACCTTAACTGTCCATCACGATGTTTTACGGCAGATTTTGACGCTGTCGCGTCAGGAAATTCAGCGTCAGCAACAGATGAATCGGGCCATTAGGCTGGGTGCATCAATTAATCTGTTGAGCCAATATTTTGGTCTCACCTCTAATGAAATTTGTTTTCGCCGCCGCCTGCTGGGCATCGTAGTTCCTATGGGACGTCCCCCAGTTCCGGATGAAGAGACCGATGCTGAAATCTGGCGGCGATGGCAAAAACATCGGGTGAAAAATCTTCAGTCATTTGAAGCACTGGAATTGATGATGCAAATCACCGAAGCGCTGTCCTCACTTGTGGAAAGTCTATCTCTGAACGTTGTCTGGAGTCGTATATCCCTTTGCGAAAAGGAAATATCGACAAGGAGGAGGTCAACACATGCCGGATGAAATCGATCGCGATCAAGAGTTTAATGAGAAGCGACTAGACGAAATGATTGAACAGAGCCGTTTCAAACCGGGTGTCACACCATCACTGTTTCAGTGTTGTTTATGTGGTAAACCCATTCCAGAAAAACGCCGCCAGACGCTGCCGGGTGTGACAACCTGCACGCAATGCCAGGAAAACCTCGAACGCCGCAGACGTTAATTTATTGGCAAGGCGTGGAGAAGATATTTCTCTCCACGTCTTTATATTTATCTTTATATCAAAATAGATTCTTATTATATATTCCGAACGCTCAGACTTCTTTCCAC
>OLIJ01000103.1_pt1 | contig 57505 bp, 49 predicted proteins | sample 1609731 | NCBI WGS metagenome assembly OLIJ01 (sample SAMEA4350159, study PRJEB24818) | metagenome | biome: human; feature: gut; material: faeces | place: Denmark | collected 2013-09
GATTTGCATTTTCTATATGGGCTCGATTATCGCGGAGCCGGCGCGTGAAACCCTGGGCGCGTCGCTGGCCGACGCCCGCGCGCGCGGCAGCTACATGGGCTTCAGTCGACTGGGGCTGGCCTTTGGCGGGGCCTTCGGCTACGCCGGCGGCGGGTGGCTGTTTGACGCCGGTAAAGCGCTCAACCAGCCGGAGCTACCGTGGCTGATGCTGGGTATTATCGGCTTTATCACCTTTATCGCCCTGTGGTGGCAGTTCAGCGCCAGGCGTTCGGCCTCCGGAATGCTCGAGCCACGAACCTGAGTCGCTGCGTAAAGCCAGGCTGATTTTCAGCATTTTCCGCTAGCGCCTACGGTGCTGGCAGGCCATGCTGCTTTGTGTCAGGATGAGCCCATGGCATTACGTTAAGGAACCCAATGAAAAAGATGTTTATCGTGGCCGCGCTTATCGTTAGCGGCCTCCTGAGCGGCTGTAACCAGCTTACGCAGTATTCGATAAGCGAACAGGAAATTAATCAGGCGCTGCAGAAACGTAACCACTTCGCCAAGGATATCGGCCTGCCGGGCGTGGCGGATGCGCATATCGAACTGCACGATTTAACCAGCGCGATTGGTCGCGAGGAGCCGAATAAAGTGACCCTCAGCGGCGTTGCCAATCTGGATCTCAATTCGCTGTTCGGTAATCAAAAAGCCACTATTGACCTTAAGCTTAAAGCGCTGCCGGTATTCAATAAGGAAAAAGGGGCGATCTTCCTGCAGGAGATGGAAGTCGTCGATGCGAAAGTCGCGCCGGAGAAGCTGCAGTCGGTAGTGCAGACGCTGATCCCCTACCTGAACCAATCCCTGCGCAGCTATTTTAACCAGCAGCCCGCCTACGTTCTGCGCGAAGACGCCAGCACCGGTGAAGCGCTGGCGAAAAAGTACGCTAAAGGCATTGAGGTTAAGCCGGGTGAGATAATCATCCCCTTCACCAATTAACATCGCGGGCGCCAGGGCGCCCGTTTTTTTACGGAAGTTGATGCAAAGGAAAACGTTTACGCTTATCCTTTGTGCCCGGTGAAAAACAGCCCTGATGACTGAACCTATTAGCCGGAGCCTTCCATGACAGCACAACCCCAGGTACTGAAAATCCGTCGCCCTGACGACTGGCACATCCATCTGCGCGATGACGATATGCTGGAAACCGTCGTGCCTTACACCAGCGAGTTTTATGGTCGGGCGATCGTGATGCCGAATCTGGCGCCGCCTGTCACCACCGTTGAAGCCGCCGTCGCCTATCGCCAGCGGATCCTTAACGCCGTGCCCGCCGGGCATGATTTTACCCCTCTGATGACCTGCTACCTGACCGATACGCTCGATCCAGCCGAGCTGGAGCGCGGATTTGAGGCCGGCGTTTTTACCGCGGCTAAACTGTACCCGGCCAATGCCACCACTAACTCCAGCCACGGCGTGACCAGCATCGATGCCATTATGCCGGTGCTTGAGCGTATGCAAAAACTCGGCATGCCGCTGCTGGTACACGGCGAAGTGACGCACGCGGAGATCGATATCTTCGATCGCGAGGCGCGCTTTATCGAAACGGTGATGGAGCCGCTGCGCCAGCGCCTGCCGGGTCTGAAAGTGGTGTTCGAACATATCACCACCAAGGATGCCGCAGAGTACGTTCGCGATGGCAACGAACTGCTGGCCGCCACCATTACGCCACAGCATCTGATGTTTAACCGTAATCACATGCTGGTCGGCGGTATTCGTCCGCACCTTTACTGCCTGCCGATTCTGAAACGTAATATTCACCAGCAGGCCCTGCGCGAGCTGGTCGCCAGCGGCTTTACCCGCGCGTTTCTCGGTACCGACTCCGCGCCGCACGCGCGTCATCGTAAAGAAACCAGCTGCGGATGCGCCGGCTGCTTTAATGCGCCAACCGCGCTGGGTAGCTACGCAACGGTGTTCGAAGAGATGAATGCGCTGCAGCACTTCGAAGCATTTTGTTCGCTTAACGGCCCGCGCTTCTACGGTCTGCCGGTCAATGAGAGCTTTGTTGAGCTGGTGCGCGAAGAGAGCGTTGTGGCAGAAAGCATCGCACTGCCGGGCGACACGCTGGTCCCCTTCCTGGCCGGTGAAACCGTACGCTGGACGATGAAAAAATAAAACGCCGCCCTCTGTTGTAAATACAAAAACGATACTGTATAAATAAACAGTACATTACACAGGGGGCAATCATGCGCATCGAAGTGTCTATCGCCAAAACCACAGCCTTACCGAGCGGCGCTTTAGAAGCGCTGAATAATGAACTCTCCCGACGTATCGATCTGCAGTTCCCGGCTGAACCAAGCCAGGTAACCGTACGCTTCGCCACCGGTAACAATCTTTCCGTTATCGGTGGCCTTAAAGAAGATAAAGACCGGATAAGCGAAATCCTGCAAGAAACCTGGGAAAGCGCTGATGACTGGTTTATCCACGACGTACCCTGAGTCACCCGGGCGCATGAAAGCGGCAGCGCAGAACGCCTCAGGCTGTTAGCCGAAGCTTTTGCCTGCCCAATACTCATGCGGTTCGAAGTCTGACCGGTACAGCAAATTAATTTGCTCCCTCATTGTGCTTCTTTTGCCGGGTCGCCCCGGCTTTTTTATTCCCTCCGTCTGATACTCGGATTTTTCTTTAATCCCTGATAATTTCCTTAAAAAATAACGTACCGCGGTACAAAATTTGCGCAAAAAAGCGTCAAAAAGAGAAAAGCTCGCCCCGTTCGCGTTAATTTCTCGAGTTTATTCTTAACTGCTGATATAATTAACTTGCTTCAAAAAATATGCATTAAACCTCGAGAATTGTTGTCTTTTAACATATGAATAAGGGGTTATGATGGAAAAGAATAATGAAGTCATCCAGACCCATCCCCTCGTCGGATGGGACATCAGCACCGTAGATAGCTACGACGCGCTGATGTTGCGCCTGCACTACCAGAACCCCACTCATGAAAGCAGTAATGAAGCTGAAATTGGCCAGACTTTATGGCTGACGACGGACGTCGCACGTCAATTTATTTCTATTCTTGAAGCCGGCATTGCGAAGATTGAAGCAGGTGAATACCAGGTAAATGAGTACCGCAGACATTAGTGATTCTGCTGTCATCCATATACTCTAACTAAACAGGCACCGGTTGGTGCCTGATTTATTTTCGGGCTTGTATAAGTACGGGTTGTTAATTACCCTGCTAATAAAGCAAAAACCCGGAACATACCATGCAATACGACCTCATCATTATCGGCAGCGGCTCAACCGGCGCCGCCGCAGGCTATTATGCCCGTCGCGCAGGACTCAACGTCCTGATGACCGACGCCCACCAGCCTCCGCACCAGGAAGGCAGCCATCACGGCAACACGCGTCTTATCCGCCACGCCTATGGTGAAGGTGAAAGATACGTCCCTCTGGTGCTGCGGGCGCAGCAGCTCTGGGACGAACTAGCCGCCCTCAGCGGTGAAGCCGTTTTTGAACGTACCGGGGTGATCAACCTCGGCCCGGCGGATTCCGCGTTTCTCACTAACGTCATGAACAGCGCTCGTGAATTTGAGCTCAACGTTGAAGAGATGGACGCCCAGGCCATTATGGCCCGCTGGCCGGAAATTCGCGTGCCTGAGGGCTATCGCGGGGTATTTGAACCAGCATCAGGCGTCCTGCGCAGCGAACTGGCCATTGAAACCTGGATTCGCCTGGCTCGTGAAGCGGGCTGTGCGCAGCTGTTCAACTGTCCGGTCACCGCGATCCATCATCATCAGGATGGCGTCACTATCGACACCGCGGATGGCCAGTACGGCGCTAAAAAGCTGTTGATCAGCGCCGGTACCTGGGTGACCCGCCTGCTGCCTGAGCTGCCGGTTCAGCCGGTGCGCAAAATCTTCGCCTGGTTCCAGGCCGATGGCCGCTACAGCAGCAAAAACAATTTTCCGGCGTTTACCGGCGAACTGCCCAACGGCGATCAGTTCTACGGCTTCCCGGCGGAAGATAATGAACTCAAAATCGGCAAGCACAACGGCGGGCAGCTCATCTCCACCGCGGAAGAACGCACGCCGTTTGGCAGCGTGGCGACGGACGGCTCGGAATCGTTCAATTTTCTGCGCAACGTCCTGCCCGGCATCGGCGGCTGCCTGCACGGCGCATCCTGCACCTACGACAATACGCCGGATGAGGACTTCATTATCGATACTCTCCCCGGTCATCCGCAAACGCTGCTGATTAGCGGATTAAGCGGTCATGGCTTTAAATTTGCTCCGGTTTTGGGCGAAATTGCCGTCCAGTTTGCCCGGGGAGAATCGCCGGCTTTTGATCTGACCCCCTTCTCACTGGCGCGCTTTCAGCAATAATAGCCACCCCGCGGCGCTGCCACCGCACCGATAAAAAAACGGCCTCACCGGAGGCCGTTTATGACTGAGAGATCTTATGCGTCGCCTGTATGACTTACTGATCAACAACATCCGCGAGCATTTTATGATTTATCTCGCGCTGTGGCTGCTGCTGGCCATCATCGACCTTGTCTGGCTATGGTTTTTCTGAAGGCTCAGGATCCGGGATCCCCAGCTTAGTATTCAGACGCCCGCGAGATTTATTGAAGATCTTATTCCCGTTCTCACGCCCGGCCCGCAGCTGACGCTGCTCCTCTTCCGGCAGCTTATGCTCCTCCATGCAGGATTCGCTGCAGCATCCGGCAAACTTCTCCGCACAGCTCGGACACTGGATAAACAGCAGATGGCAGCCGTCGTTCAGGCAGTTGGTGTGGCTATCGCAGGGCGCGCCGCACTGATGGCAGTGCGCGATAACGTCGTCAGAAATACGCTCGCCCATGCGCTCATCGAAAACAAAGTTTTTACCGATAAAACGCACCGGCAGACCCTGCTCGCGCGCGCGACGCGCATACTCAATAATGCCGCCTTCGATGTGCCAGACCTTGCTGAAGCCGTTGTGTTTCATCCACGCGCTGGCTTTTTCGCAGCGGATGCCGCCGGTACAGTACATAACGATTTTTTTATCTTTATGCTCCTGCATCATCTCAACCGCCTTCGGCAGCTGATCGCGGAAAGTATCGGCAGGAATTTCCATCGCCTGCTCGAAATGCCCCACTTCGTATTCGTAATGGTTGCGCATATCGATAAAGATCGCTTCGGGGTCATCCAGCATCGCGTTAACTTCCGCAGCTTTCAGGTAGTCACCCACGTTAGAGGCATCAAACGTCTCATCGTCGATACCATCGGCGACAATTCGGTCGCGCACCTTCAGACGCAGCACCCAAAACGATTTCCCGTCGTCGTCGAGAGCGATGTTCATTCGCAGCCCTTCCAGCGCCGGGTTGAACGCGTACAGATACTCGCGCAGGGCCTCAACGCGGCTTTGCGGTACGCTGATTTGCGCATTGATCCCTTCGTGGGCCAGGTAAATACGGCCAAACACGTTCAGCTTAGTGAGCGCAATCCACAGGGCGTCGCGCGTCGCTTGTGGATCAACGATGGTGAAGTACTTATAGAAAGAGATCGTCGTGCGCGGCTCGGTCTCGGCCAACATCTGCGCTTTTAACGTCTCATTTGAAATGCGGTTATGTAACACTGGCATGGTGTACCTGCTCGACATAAAAATGAGTAAAACAAACGGCCGGCATCATATAGTAAACGGCATTAATTTACATCCATACATTTCAAGCTACATTTTTTACAGCAACATTCGCTATGATTTAACAATAAATGCCACCTGGGCCAGTCGTTTTGGCTGAACCATAAAAAAATGCGATAATAGAACGCGTTGCTTAATTGAACAGGTATGAGATGACCCATTTACCTAAATTTTCCGCGGCGTTACTGCACCCGCGCTATTGGCTGCTTTGGCCAGGAATTGGCCTGCTGTGGCTGGTTGTCCAGCTTCCCTATCCGCTGATTTATCGCCTGGGCACCGCTCTGGGTCGACTCGCGATGCGCCTGATGACCCGACGGGCCAAAATTGCTTACCGCAACCTGGAGCTCTGCTTCCCCGAGAAGAGCGAGCAGGAGCGCCATCAGCTGGTAAAACAGAATTTTGAATCCGTTGGCATGGGCCTGATGGAAACCGGCATGGCCTGGTTCTGGCCTGCGCGGCGCATTGCGCGCTGGACGGATGCGACTGGCGTCGAACATATCCGGGCCGTGCAGGAGCAAAAACGCGGCATTCTGCTGATCGGTATCCACTTCCTCACCCTTGAAATGGGCGCCCGCATGTTCGGGATGAATGAGCCGGGGATTGGCGTCTATCGCCCGAATGATAACCCGGTCATCGACTGGCTGCAGACGTGGGGGCGACTGCGCTCCAACAAGGATATGATCGACCGTAAGGATCTGAAGGGCATGGTGCGGGCGCTGAAAAAAGGCGATGTTATCTGGTATGCGCCGGATCACGACTACGGCCCGGCCTCCAGCGTCTTTGTGCCGTTTTTCGCCGTCGACCAGGCCGCCACCACCTCCGGCACCTGGATGCTGGCAAAAATGTCGAAGGCCTGCATAGTTCCCTTCGTACCGCGCCGTAAGCCCGATGGCAAAGGCTATGAGCTGATTATTCTGCCGCCGGAGTGCGATCCGCCGCTGGATGACCCGCAAACGACCGCCGTGTGGATGAACCACATCGTCGAGAAATGCATTCTGATGGCGCCGGAGCAGTATATGTGGATGCATCGCCGCTTCAAGTCGCGCCCGCCCGGCGTTCCTTCACGCTACGAATAACCGCCGTTACTCCGCACAAAGCCCCCGTTTCGGGGGCCACGCCCTTAGCATTAAAAGCGGTCCTCCATTGCGGCAACCGTTTCTCAGGCGCATAATTAGCAGGCTCATATTTTCAACTTTTGACCTGCGGCGCAGGCCAGTGGGAACCTATGTCGTCTGCTGATATACCTGTTAACTGGAAACGCAATCTTACCGTCACCTGGTTCGGCTGTTTTTTGACCGGCGCGGCGTTCAGCCTGGTTATGCCGTTCCTTCCGCTTTACGTTGAACAGCTCGGCGTCACGGGCCACGGCGCCCTCAATATGTGGTCGGGGCTGGTCTTCAGCATTACCTTTCTTTTCTCCGCCGTTGCCTCACCGTTCTGGGGCGGGCTTGCCGACCGAAAAGGTCGAAAAATCATGCTGCTACGTTCCGCTCTCGGAATGGCTATCGTCATGATGCTGATGGGACTGGCGCAAAATATCTGGCAATTTCTGGTGCTGCGCGCGCTGCTGGGATTGTTAGGCGGCTTTATTCCGAACGCCAATGCCCTTATCGCGACCCAAATCCCTCGCCAGAAAAGCGGCTGGGCGCTGGGAACGCTCTCCACCGGGGCCGTCAGCGGCGCCCTGCTTGGCCCGCTGGCCGGCGGTTTTCTCGCCGATCTGTGGGGCCTGCGCGCCGTCTTCTTTCTTACCGCCAGCGTCCTGTTTATCTGCTTCCTCCTGACGCTGTTCTTCATCCGCGAGCAGTTTGTGCCGGTGGCGAAAAAAGAGATGCTCAGCGCCAGAGACGTGTTCTCCTCGCTGAAAAGCCCAAAACTGGTGCTCAGCCTGTTCGTCACCACCCTGATTATCCAGGTTGCTACCGGGTCGATTGCCCCGATCCTGACGCTGTACGTGCGGGATCTGAGCGGGGACATCAGCAATATTGCGTTTATCAGCGGGATGATCGCCTCCGTTCCCGGGGTTGCCGCCCTGATCAGCGCCCCGCGTCTCGGCAGACTGGGGGACCGTATCGGGCCGGAAAAAATCCTCATCGTGGCGCTGATCCTCTCCGTTCTGCTGCTTATTCCGATGTCATTCGTCCAGACGCCGCTGCAGCTGGGCGTCCTGCGTTTTCTGCTCGGCGCTGCCGACGGCGCGCTGCTGCCGGCCGTGCAAACGCTGCTGGTGTACAACTCCACCAGCCAGGTCGCCGGCCGCATCTTCAGCTATAACCAGTCGTTTCGCGATATTGGTAACGTCACCGGCCCGCTCATCGGCGCCTCCGTCTCCGCCAACTATGGCTTCCGGGCGGTCTTTTTGGTCACCGCCTGCGTGGTGCTGTTCAACGCTATCTACTCGACTATCACCTTACGCCAGCCGCGAAGCAGCGCACCTTCTGACAGCCGGGGCTCCGGCGATCGTTCGGTAAATTAAGTCAGCAAGGCGCCCTTCCCCTTGACGCATTGCCCGCCGCCTTCTATAGATTGAATCGAGTCCATTTCTCATTCTTCTTAGGGGGTTAGCCATGCCAAAGGATTCCGTTTTCTATGCCACGCTCGAAGAAGCTATCGATGCGGCCCGCGAAGAGTACCTGGCCAATAATCCGGATAGCGACGAGGAGAGCGCTAACGTCGAGCAGCTGAATATCCAGAAATACATTTTGCAGGATGGCGATATCGCCTGGCAGGCCGAGTTTTTTGCCGACGAAGATGGGGAAGGCGATTGTCTGCCAGTGCTCAGCGGCGAAGCGGCTCAGAGCGTTTTTGACGGCGATTATGACGAGATAGAGCTCCGCCAGGAGTGGCTGGAAGAGAATACGCTCCATGAATGGGATGAGGGCGAGTTTCAGCTTGAACCCTCTCTGGATACGGAAGAGGGTCAGACGGCGGCCGATGAGTGGGATGAGCGCTAGCTAATTGTAGGGTCCGTGGCTCGCATCAAGCGGCAACAGCAGCGTGTCGAACACCAGTGAAAATGGCAGGTCGAGGATGGTGATATAGCGCCACGACGAATCGCGAACGTCCCACTGAACGCCGGGGTAATACTGATTGCCATGCCCCTGCCCCGGCACCGTGCGGCTAATAATGCTGCCGCAGCCGCTGAGCACCAGGGTCATAACGATGACCAGCAAAATTCTCATCTGTAACCTCAACTCCTGGAGAAAAAAATACCGGCAAATTGCCGGTATTTTTATTAACGCGCGGCTTACTTCGTTTTTAATGCCAGCGGATTCAGCGTTAGCTGACCATAGGCATCCACCCACGAAGAGTATTTCTCCGGCGCGGCCCATACCCGATAGTGCAGGCGCGACATCGTCACCGGATCGCTTAACAGCACCAGACGGCGGTCGCGGTTAAGTTTGTCCGGCGTCTCGTTCAACGCCTGCTCAACGTGACGTTCGCGGGCGATATCGAGGATCCGACCGTGACGGTGACGAGCGGTAGCCATTGCCGTCGCCAGCGCGTTAAACGATGGGTTAAACACGGCGTGCATAAAGCCATCATCCAACGAACGCTGACGGTTCAGGGTCAGATAAGCATCGGTATCCTTCAGCACCTGCGGCGGGGAATACTCTTCCGGGATCAGGAACAGTTTCCAGCGCTTGGTACGCAGACCAACGGTCGCCCGGCTGGAAATCACCGACACGAACGGCGACAGGATCAGCGAGAATACGATCGGCGCCAGCCAGAACAAGAAGCGCAGATCCAGCCACGCCATTCCGACGGCCCAAACCAGGCCCAGCAGCAGCTGTGAACCGTGGCGCATAAACGCTTCGCCCCACGGGGTCGAGTCGTCATCACGCTGCGGCGAGTTCCAGACCACTTCCCAGCCGAGGAAGGCGCTGACCACAAACACGGTGTGGAACAGCATACGCACCGGCGCCAGCAGCACGGAGAACAGCACCTCCAGCAGCAGAGAGAGCGTCACGCGGATAAACCCGCCGTACTCCTTCGACCCTTTGCACCACACCAGAATAATGCTCAGCAGTTTCGGCAGGAACAGCAGCACCATCGTTGAGGCAAACAGGGCGATCGCCAGCTCCGGACGCCACTGCGGCCACACCGGGAACAGCTGGCGCGGTTGCAGGAAGTACTGCGGCTCGGTGAGCGCGTGCACCACCTGCAGAGCGGTCGACAGGGCGAGGAACATAAACCACAGCGGCGCGGAGAGATAGGACATGACGCCGGTCAGGAACACCGCCCTGTGTACCGGGTGCATCCCTTTAACCAGGAACAGGCGGAAGTTCATCAGGTTACCGTGGCACCAGCGACGGTCACGCTTCAGTTCATCCAGAAGGTTCGGCGGCAGCTCCTCATAGGAGCCCGGCAGGTCATAGGCAATCCACACGCCCCAGCCGGCACGACGCATCAGCGCGGCTTCCACGAAGTCGTGCGACAGAATCGATCCGGCGAAGGAGCCTTCACCCGGCAGCGGCGCCAGCGCACAGTGCTCAATGAACGGTTTTACGCGGATAATTGCGTTATGACCCCAGTAGTGCGACTCGCCAAGCTGCCAGAAGTGCAGACCGGCGGTAAACAGCGGGCCGTATACGCGGGTCGCGAACTGCTGACAGCGGGCGTAGAGGGTGTCCATCCCGGAGGCACGCGGCGACGACTGGATAATCCCGGCGTTCGGGTTAGCCTCCATCAGACGCACCAGCCCGGTCAGACATTCTCCGGACATCACCGAGTCGGCGTCCAGCACCACCATGTAGCTGTACTGGCTGCCCCAGCGGCGGCAGAAGTCATCGATGTTACCGCTTTTACGCTTCACGCGACGGCGACGACGGCGATAGAAAATCTGCCCCTCACCCTGGACTTCAGCAATCAGCTCCATCCACGCCTTTTGCTCCGCTACGCAAATATCCGGATTGTAGCTGTCGCTCAGGATGTAAACGTCGAAGTGCTGCTGCTGGCCCGTCGCTTTCACCGATTCCCAGGTGGCGCGCAGACCGGCGAAAACGCGATCGACGTCTTCGTTGCAGATAGGCATGATCAGCGCCGTCCGATGCTCTGGATTCAGCGGCTCATCGCCGACGGTGGAGGCGGAAATACTGTACTTATCGCGCCCCATCAGCAGCTGCAGGAAGCCCATCAGCGCCGTCCAGAATCCCGCTGATACCCAGCAGAAGAGGACCGCAAAGAGGATCAGAATACCGGTTTGCAGCATATACGGCAGCAGCTGCATAAATGAAACCCACAGATTCTGCCCTACCATGTCGGCGGGGTTGATTAACGCCCAGCCCTGATATGGCAGAATGGTTTTCATGTACCAGGTCGCGACGACCGTCTGCGCCAGCGTCAGCAGCAGCAGAATGTAGCGACGAATGGTACCGGCGGTGCGCCATTTCTGCTCGCTTTCCTGCTCTTCTTTGGTCAGACGAGAAAGATAGCGCGGGGTGACATCGCGTCCACGGAGCCGATCCCAGAAGCGACCGACCGGGTTGGTCCGCCACGGATCCGGGAACATAGAGGAGCGTTTCGCCTTCGGCATGGCGTGCAGCTGGGTGCGACCTTCATCATCTTTGATGAGCTGATCGCCCGCCAGCGCGTCTGGCCAGCTGTGCTCCAGCCGCGATTTCACCGACCCCAGAGGGGAATCGTCTTCGCGGGGAAAATCGTGACGATCGGCGTCCAGCGCTTCATGTACCGCCTTCAGGCTGCTATCAGGAAGCGCAGATTTCTCTGCCCCCGACAGCGGCAAGGCGTCAATGTACTTGGTTATGTTATTCATTAGCAGGCAGCTGATAGCTCCAGGTTTCACTCAGCGTCTGGTCGGCATTGACCAGCGCAGCGCGCATTTCCGTAGTTTTCTTCGGATCTTTCACCTTCACGCGCAGAATCATACGCCAGCCCTTGGTGATCGGGTTATAACGCACCGCGTTCTCAACGATTTCCGCGTTATCGCCAATGCTCGCCTGCGCCGTTACCGGCGTATCTGACGGCATTTTTTTCATCTCAGGACCGGTGAAATCAACGATGAACGCGATGGTGCCGTCCGGCTGACGAATCAGGTTTGACTGCTTCACATCGCCGGTGGAACGACGGGTTTGCATAACGTAGGCGTTATCCGGCGCGTGCAGCTTGTCTTCATCGCGGCTAAAGGTAATAGAGTATTTGAAGTTCATCTCTTTACCCGGCTCCGGCAGCTGATCCGGCGTCCAGTAGGTCACGATGTTATCGTTAGTTTCATCGTTGGTTGGAATTTCAACCAGTTCGATTTTACCTTTACCCCAGTCGCCTTTCGGCGTGATCCATGCGCTCGGACGCAGATCGTAGCGGTCGTCGAGGTCTTCAAAGCGAGAGAACTGACGCCCGCGCTGCAGCAAACCAAACCCTTGCGGATTTTCCATCGCGTAGCTGCTGACGGCCAGATGCTTCGGATTGTTCAGCGGACGCCAGATCCACTCGCCGTTGCCGGCAAGAATAGACAGACCGTTAGAGTCGTGCAGCGCCGGACGGTAGTTTGTCGCCGGAGACGGCTGATTTGGCCCGAACAGGAACATGCTGGTCAACGGCGCAACGCCTAGCTTGCCGACCTTGTCACGCAGGTACACCTTCGACTGCACGTCAACCACGGTATCGCGACCCGGCATAATGACAAAACGATACGCTCCGGTTGCGCGCGGGGAGTCGAGCAGAGCATAAATTGTCAGACGCTTGTCGGTAGCTTTTGGACGCTCGATCCAGAACTCGCGAAAACGCGGGAACTCTTCGCCTGAAGGCAGCGCAGTATCGATTGCAAGCCCGCGAGCGGAGAGCCCGTAAACCTGGCCCTGGCCCAGTACGCGGAAATAGCTGGCTCCGAGCATGCTGACAATTTCGTCATTCTTATCTTTGCTGTTGATCGGGTACAGCACTTTAAACCCGGCAAAGCCAAGGTCTTTTACCGTGTCTTTGTCATGCTGGACGCTGCCAAAATTGAAATAGTCCGGGTTATATTTAATCTTATGCACGCTGCTTGCCGTCACTTCATTAATGGTGACCGGCGTGTCGAAGTACATGCCCTGATGATAAAATTCAAGTTTGAACGGGGTCTTCTGGTTATTCCAGTATGCTTTATCGTGGTTGAACTGGATTTGCTGGTAGTCCGCATATTTCATGTCGCGGAAAACGGAGGGCAGGTTGCTCTTCGGCGCTTCATAGCCCTTCCCGGCTAACGATTTTGCCTCTTTTGCAACGTCATCAATGCTAAACGCCCATGCAGATGAAGTACACAGGGACAACATTACGGCTGCGCTTAACCAGCGCATTTTCATCATCTGTGGTTTATGTTTCATATAAGTAAGCACTTCCCCCTTTGTGTGCTTAAATCGATCCGATCTATTTTAATGGAAATTCAGGCAATCCGACAACATAATCCCTGCATTGTTCAGCTTAGCAGTACAGGTAATGGACAGTTCTCTGTCACTTTTGCACTTTGCGTGCTTATCCTGGAGACAGATATCCAGAGTTGATGTAGGGTTGCTGAGAATTTAAACGTTATCACCTTGAGTGATAAGACGAATTGTCTGAGAATGTAGTGAAACTGTATGAATAATGCGCCAGTAGAACGTGAATATTTCTTCGATAGCATCCGCGCGTGGTTAATGCTGCTGGGGATACCTTTTCACATATCGCTTATCTATTCCAGCCACAGCTGGCATGTTAATAGCGCCGAACCCTCCTGGTGGCTGACGCTGTTTAACGATTTTATTCATGCTTTTCGCATGCAGGTTTTCTTCGTCATTTCCGGCTATTTTTCCTACATGCTCTTTCTCCGCTATCCGCTCAAAAAATGGTGGAAGGTGCGGGTTGAGCGCGTAGGCATCCCCATGTTAACCGCCATTCCGCTGCTGACCCTGCCGCAGTTTATTATGCTGCAGTACGTCAACGGTAAAGCCGATAGCTGGCACGCGCTTTCGGGGTACGACAAATTCAATACCCTCGTCTGGGAGCTGATCTCGCATCTGTGGTTTTTACTGGTGCTGGTGGTGCTGACCACCCTCGGCGTCGTGCTGTTCAAATGGCTCACCGGACGCCGCGCGGGAAGCGGCCAGACCTTTGGTGACACCGTCACATTGGCTCAGCTATCGATGATTTTTCTCGCGCTCGGCGTGCTCTACGCGCTGATTCGCCGCTCGCTGTTTATTCTCTACCCGCCGATTCTCAGCAACGGCCTGTTTAATTTTATCGTCATGCAGACGCTGTTCTACCTGCCGTTCTTCATTCTCGGGGCGCAGACCTTTATCAACCCGCGCCTGAAAGCGCTGTTTACGCAGCCGTCTCCGTGGTGCTTCGTCGGGGCCCTGCTGGGCTTTATCGCCTACCGCCTGAACCAGCAGTACGGTTCCGGGGACGCGTGGATGTTTGAAACCGAGTACGTCATTACCATGGTGCTCGGCCTGTGGATGGTTAACGTGGTGTTTTCCCTTGGACACCGCTTGCTGAACTTCCAGTCGGCGCGGGTGACCTATTTTGTCAATGCATCCCTGTTTATTTATTTGGTGCACCACCCGCTGACCCTGCTGTACGGAGCCTGGGTTGCTCCGGCCATCAAATCGAACACCTTAGGGTTTATTGCCGGTCTGATTTTTGTGGTGGGGATTGCGCTGGTCCTCTACGAAATTCACCTGCGCATCCCGCTGCTGCGCTTCCTCTTTTCGGGAAAATTCCAGGCTAAGACGGTAAAACCGCAGGTTTCGGCCAACGGATAGCCTCATCGGGGCTGCGCCGGCCGGCGAAGATTATTCTTTGGCAAACAAAAGCCGGAACACGTCGCGATAGAGCGCGGCCATCGCCGGCTTATTGGCCTCCGCTGCGGTGGTCAGCTCACGGCGATACGCCGCGCCTTCCGTTAAGACGGCGATCAGCTCGCTGGCGGCGTCGATCTGCTCCGTCGACATCTCGGGATGAGAGTGACGGGTGAGCCGCCCGCCCTCCTCTTTTAAACGCCGGTCGGCCTGCTGTAAAATTTCACGCAGGCGCGGATTTCTTGAGGCTTCAGCGTTAATCTCCATCAGCAGATAATTATCGCTTATTGTTGCGGCCGGCGGCGGTATGACGCCAGCCAGCAGCGATGCCATCCGCTCCAGGTCGTGATTGCCGCGAATCATCTCCCCCACCCTGGCGTGGACAATTTCGCTGACTATCGCTTCAATAATCTCCTCTTTGCTTGCAAAGATGCGATACAGCTGCCCTACGCTAAGCCCGGCCTCGCGGGCAATATCGGCAACGGATGCGCCGTGCAGCCCTTTTGCGGCAAAACATGTTTGTGCGGCAGAAACAATCTCCGCCCGACGAACGAGCTGCTTTTGCGCTACCTTTCCCTCAGCCACCGACAGATCTCCTAATTGATAATCGCCGACGCCTGCGGACAACTATCGCTTCCCGGCAGCGGCGGCGTTGCGCAGCGCCTATTGTGCCTGCAGCAAGCGGTTATAAATTTCAGCCGTTTCGGCATCAAAACAGACAAAGCAGACGCGTTCCAGCGGATTGTAGCGCGTGAGAAAGGCATTCACCGTCCGTACGGCGATCTCCGCCGCAGCCTGTTTAGGGTAGCCGTATACGCCGGTACTGATTGCCGGGAAGGCAATCGAGCGGTAGCTATTCGCCGCCGCCAGCTGCAGGCTGTTTTTATAGGCATCGGCCAGCAGTTCCGCTTCCTGTCGATCGCCACCGTGCCAGACCGGCCCAACGGCGTGAATTACCGCGCTGGCCGTGAGCTGGCCGGCGATGGTGATCACCGCATGGCCCGGAGCGCACTCGCCCTGCTGCTGCCGCACTATTTTGCACGCCGCCAGAAGCTCCGGCCCGGCGGCCCGATGAATAGCGCCATCAACTCCACCGCCGCCGAGCAGCGAAGGGTTAGCAGCGTTGACGATAACATCGACTGCCAGCGTCGTGATGTCTCCGAGAATAACCTCAGGTTTAACAGCCATTTCGCCTCCTGTCGGCAAACGTCTTAAGTAAAGCTTAGCGGTAATATCGCATGACGGCCCCGCGGACGGAAGCCTGAGGCCCGGCAATGACCGATATTCGGTTGCCAGAATAGCAAGGGTATGTTGCGGATTAATATACTTTAATTGTACTGATTCGCCGTTTTCAACATCCAGGCTCCCTTTTGCGGGCTCCCGATCGGCAATCCGTTCGTTTTTTCGTCTGGGGAAGGCCGCTTATCCAACGGCTAAAATGGTGGCCCGGGCGATTATGACGCCCGCCGTGGAGCAAAGGATCGCCGCAGAAGCAGGAAAAGGATGATTTGTAGAAAAGCAAAACAGGACCTGAGGTCCTGTTTATCACTACGGGATAATGTCGCTCAGGCTTCGTCGGGCCTTTCGTGGGCCAACGATTTACTCTTTTCCGCGCGCGCCGCCAGCCAGAGTCCGCTGTTTTTCATCGCGTAGCCAAAAACCAGCCCCAGCGCCAGAGAAGGCACAATTAGCCGCCAGTCGCCGCTGCCGGCAAACGTGGCGCAGGCGCCGATAAAGGTGCCAGGAACGAAGGAAAGCAGCAGCTGACGCGCCTGAATGCACATCAAAAACGCCACAATGCCGGTCATCATATAGCCGAGGATTTCCAGATGCGGCGCCAGGGCGCTGCCGTAAACGATCACCTGCGCCCATATCACGCCGCTCATCACCGTACAGCCCGAGATCAGCAGCCCTTTCAGGCCGCCCTGCGGGCAGGCAAAATAGGCCGTGCAGCCGAGAAAGCCAGCCCAGCTCAGCAGGCCGAACGCGACCGCCACCCATCCCCAGATCCCGGAGAGAATGCCCGTCGTTATTGCAATTGCGAGAAGTATGTTCATGGCGCGTATCATAGCAGATACGCACCCTTCAAACGTGATTTCGAGCACACTATATAAAATGGCGCCCTTTCTGTTGCAACAATAATGTGACTTAAATCACACTTACTCTTCGTTCTCTTCCTGCAGCTCATCCCACATGGCAGAGAGCGCCTCGCGCGTCAGCGGCGCCATTGTCCGCCAGAAAGGCGTCACCGCATGGGCTTCGACCTTGCCGAGGAAGATCCCGCACCACGGCAGAATATAGTCGGCAAACAGCGTTTCCAGCGTTTCGCTTTCATCTTCCGTCGCATGATCCTCAAGCCACGAAGCAGCCAGCAGCAGGGAACCAATATGATCGGCTCGCCCCTCTCCGGTTGGGATCCCGTGCTCGCTCAGAAAACCGCGAACTTCGGCTTCCGTAGCGCCTTCAACCCATGCGCTACGATATGGCGGGACGCCGCACTCTTCGCCGACAAACAGCGCGTTGTAATCAGCGGCCAGCGGCTGCACATCGCAGCTCTTTTGCAGGCGCTCCAGCTGCTCATCCTGCTCCAGCGGCCAGCTTGCCGCCAGCTTGCCTTCACGAATAAGGGAAAACAGCGGCACCAGCAGCGGGTCCTGCGGCTGACGATAGTACAGGGAGCCCAGCACGCGGCAGAGGATTGAAAACTCGTTCATTCAGTTATTCCAGTTATACAAATTAAAGATCGGCAAATTCAGCAATCGCCGGCATCCCACGGGATTCAAGGAAGTTCAGCAGCCGGCGCGGAGAGACGTTAAGGATCCTCTCCTCGGGGAAATTCACCTCATCGAGGATCTTGCGACACTCTCTGAATTCGCCAAGCGTAAAGGCTGTGTGCGAATCAGAGCCGAGAGCCACCCAGCCTCCGGCATCGCGCACCGCGGCGGCAATGGCCCGGCAGTTATCTTCACTGCCTACGCGTGAAGAGATAAAAGAGGAGTTGTTGATTTCCAACGCCACCTGGTATTTTGCCGCCGCTTCGGCGATAGCCGGGATATCAACCGGGAATTTAGGGTTGCCCGGGTGGCTGATAATGTGCACCGCGCCGCTCGCCATCGCGGCGATCATCGCCTCGGTATGGGTTGCTTTATTCTGCGGCGGGAATACAGGCTCATGGAAGCCGGCGATTATCAGGTCCAGGGAGGTTAGCATCGGTCCGCTGCAGTCAATCTCCCCTGCGGTGTTTTTAATGTTCGCCTCAATACCGCGCAGAATGCCAACGCCATCCACCAGCCGCGGCCAGATGCGCATATTGACGAAGTGCCAGTAGTGCGGCGCATCGGCCATATCCGGGCCATGGTCAGTGATCGCAAAGAGTTTGATCCCCTTGCGCTTTGCTTCGGCAATATAATCGTGCAGGGTGCTGTAGGCGTGGGTACTGGCGACGGTATGCATGTGCAGGTCAACAGGATACATCACAATCTCCTTCTCTGTTTGTGGCAAGAATAGCAGGAATCAGGACGTATGATTAGCAAAAACCCCGCCGCAGCGGGGGTCCTCTTTTAGTAACCGCGCTGGCGATCGACCTGCCCGGCGACCGTTTCCCCTCGCTCCAGCTGGCTAATCGTACCGGCTATATAGGTAATCGCTTCCTGCGGCCGCGTCACCGCGGCGATATGCGGCGTCATTGCCACTCGCGGATGCGCCCACAGCGGGCTTGCCGCCGGGAGCGGCTCGCGGCTGAAGACATCCAGCATGGCGCCTTTAAGTTTACCGCTTTCCAGCGCCGCCAGCAGATCGTCCTCAACGACATGGACGCCGCGCGCCAGATTGAGAACATAGCTGCCATCCGGAAGCTGCGCCAGTCGCTGCTGATTAATAATGCCGACGGTTTCCGCCGTGTTGGGCAGCAGGTTGATCAGCACCCGCGTTCCGCGCAGGAATTCATTCAGCTCCTCAGCCCCGGCAAAGCTTTGCACCTGCGGCCACTCCTTGCGGCTGCGGCTCCAGCTGCGCAGCGGGAAGCCCCATGCCTGCAGCCCTTCCGCAACCTTCGCGCCGAGCACGCCTGCTCCCATAATGCCGATAGTAAAATCTTCGCGCCGGTATTCATCCAGCGGCTGCCAGCGCGCCTGCTGTTTCAGCGCCTGATAATCGTCAAACCGGCGGAACCAGTGCAGCACCTGGCTGACCGCATACTCCTGCATCTGCAGCCCCATACCGGTATCTTCGAGGCGGAACAGCGGAATCGATAGCGGCAGCATCTCTGGATGTTCGCGCAGCTTACTGAGGATCGAGTCCACCCCTGCCCCGAGGGCAAAGACGGCTTTTAAGTCGCGGCCCTGGAGCATTTCCACCGGCGGATGCCAGACCAGCGCATAGTCTGCGGGCCGATCGTCGCCAGGCTTCCACTCCCGTACGCGCGAACCGGGCAGCTGTTTTTCCAGCTCGGCAATCCAGTACGGGATATCAAACGTCGGGTGGTAAAAGATAATCTCCATTGTGACTCCTGATAGCTAATGTCTTAAGCAGGTTTGCGTTAGCGCCGTATTTTACTTGTTGTTTTCTATTGATTTGCCAGCATAGCAAATTTCGCCTGGCTGGCGGGCAAAAAGAGAGTGGTGACAAAAAAAACGATTGTCGCGCACTTCGCCAGCAAGTTGCGCGAAGTTTGGCTAAACGCGCGTTTTTTTAAAAAAGTTGATTGACGGGAGATAGGTATTTCCCTAAATTAGCGCCCGTTCCCGGCAGCAACGGGAATGACAATATGGTGAGGTGTCCGAGTGGCTGAAGGAGCACGCCTGGAAAGTGTGTATACGGCAACGTATCGGGGGTTCGAATCCCCCCCTCACCGCCATATTTAAAGAAGAGCTCGTACGCAGGTACGGGCTTTTTTTTCGCCTGTCGCACCCCGCCGGGGGGGATGAGAAGCCCCGACCGGGGGTCGACAGCTGGCGCAGCCAGCTGGACAGACCGCGAGCCTGCGAGCGGGCTGCCCGTACAAAAATGCCGGGAGCATTTTTGAACAACGCCTGCGTTGGCCCCGAAGGGGCGAGGCCCAGGGACGGGCCGAGTAACGGCGAGCGAAGCGAGTCAATCCCCCCCTCACCGCCATATTTAAAGAAGAGCTCGTATGCAGGTACGGGCTTTTTTTTCGCCTGTCGCACCCCGCCGGAAGCTAACGCCAGATGATCGTCCTCTGCATCTGGACGTATCCATTGCCCCCATCAGCTCCCGCCGGTCCGGCCTGCTTATTATCATCCAGGCTATCCACGGGTAAATTTTCCCCGCCTCATCCGCAGAAAGAGAGGCGAACTGATGCCGCCCGGCGCTAATCCTCTTCCATCCGCTGATACTCTTCGGTGAGGAAATCCACCAGCGCGCGCACCGACGGCAATAGCCCGCGGCGTGAGGCAAAAACCGCATGAATCACTTCCCGACGTGGCTGCCACTCATCAAGTACCACCACCAGCTCACCTGACGCCAGCTTATCGCGCACCATTAATAGCGGCAGTTGAACAATGCCAATGCCGGCGATCGCCGCTTCCCGCAGCGCCAGCATGTCGGTGGTCACCATTCGCGGCGTAAAATAGACCTCCGCTCGCGCTCCCTGCGGACCGGCCAGCTGCCATTTATGCTGATGCTTGCCGGCGGCCAGGCTCAGCCCCGGCCACTCGCTAAGTTCAGCCGGCGCCTGCGGCTGCCCCATGCGCTCCACCAGCGCCGGACTGGCAAACAGCCGATGCCCGCGATCGGCCAGCACCCGCATCACCAGATCGCTATCGTCGAAGGGCCGCGGCCGCACGCGAATAGCCACGTCAACCCCTTCACCGACCACATCAACCCGCCGGTTGGTTGCCTCCAGCTGCACGTTTACTCCCGGATAGCGCTGCATAAACCGCGCCAGCATGGGCCCAATGTGCACATGCAGCAGGGTAACCGGACAGGTCAGCTTAACGCTGCCGCGCGGCTCAGAACGAAGCGTGTCGACCGCCTGCTGCGCCGCCTCGGCCTCAATCAGCATCGCTTTACAGTGCTGATAAAACGTCTGCCCAACTTCGGTTACCGCAAACTGACGCGTGGTGCGATGTATCAAGCGCACGCCGAGCCGCTCTTCGAGCTGAGCAATCCGGCGGCTTAGTTTCGATTTGGGCTGATCGAGCGCCCTGCCCGCAGCGGCGAATCCGCCATGATCCACCACCTGCACAAACCAGGCTAAGTCGTTGAGATCCTGCATCCTTCCCCCATCGTTCCATTTTCAGAACAGTATAGGTCATTTTTGCTACCTACCGCGGGGTTAGCCGTGCATATAAGCTTATCGACATCGATACAAATACGCAGGAGAGAACAATGAAACAGATCACAGGAGTCTATACCGCGCCATCTCAGCACTGGGTCGGTGACGGTTTCCCGGTACGCTCGCTGTTTTCTTATCAAACCCACGGCGAGCAGCTGAGCCCCTTCCTGCTGCTGGATTACGCAGGGCCGCATAGCTTCCCGGCGGGGAGCGGCAAACGCGGCGTCGGTGAACATCCGCATCGCGGGTTTGAAACCGTAACCGTAGTTTATTCTGGTGAAGTTGAGCATCGCGACTCGACCGGCAGAGGCGGCGTGATTGGCCCCGGCGATGTGCAGTGGATGACGGCGGGCGCCGGGATCCTGCACGAAGAGTTCCACTCGGCGGAATTTACCCGTACCGGGGGAGAGCTGAAGATGATTCAGCTGTGGGTCAATCTGCCGGCCAAAGACAAAATGACCGCGCCTGGATATCAGAGCATCACCGCTGAGGTCATTCCGCGCGTCGTTCTGCCGGATAACGCAGGCCAGGTTCGGGTCATCGCCGGTCATTACGCCGACGTTTCCGGCCCGGCGCGGACCTTTTCGCCGCTGAACGTCTGGGATATGCAGCTGACGCAGGGTCACGACGTTTCGCTACGTCAGCCTGACGGCTGGAGCACCGCGCTGGTTGTTCTTGAAGGTGAAATCAGCGTCAACGGTACTGAAAATGCGCGTGAAGGCCAGCTGGTGGTGTTGAGCCAGCAGGGTGAAACGCTGCACCTCAGCGCAACCGCTGATGCCAAAGTCCTGCTGTTGGCCGGAGAACCGCTGGGTGAGCCTATCGTCGGCTATGGCCCATTTGTCATGAATAACAAAACGCAAATCGCGGAAGCGGTGCGTGATTTTAATAGCGGCCGTTTCGGCCAAATCTGATCCGCCAGAGGTGCAAGAAATGCCTACTCCCGCTAATTTTAACGGGGCTCGCCCGGGTGATTGATGTGAACGACAGCGCCATGCTGCGGATCGATCGCCAGAGCGGCCTGTTCCAGATCGTTGGCGATATGCCAATGCCGGAACTGCGCGCGGGCCGTCGAATGGGCCGAGGTTTATACGAAAATATTCCCGGCCAGGCAGCGGCTGATTGAGAGTAACGCCAAAGCTCAGGACGTGGTGAAGAATAGCGAACAGCTTGATTCGCAGCGTTAAAGTCGCCGCCCCAGCGTTTTTTACCGGGGCGGTGTTCATTGCTTGAGCGAACGGTAAGGAAAGAATAAATACTGCTTGACCGTTTTAGCGCAACTCCCTATAGTACCGCCCCGTTGCCCACCCAAGGTGAGCAGCGAAACAATATGGTGAGGTGTCCGAGTGGCTGAAGGAGCACGCCTGGAAAGTGTGTATACGGCAACGTATCGGGGGTTCGAATCCCCCCCTCACCGCCATATTTAAAGAAGAGCTCGTACGCAGGTACGGGCTTTTTTTTCGCCTGTCGCACTCCGCCGGGGGGGATGAGAAGCCCCGACCGGGGGTCGACAGCTGGCGCAGCCAGCTGGACAGACCGCGAGCCTGCCCCTTCACCGTCAATTTCATCCGTATACGGACATTGACCATCGCGCCGGTATATCTCCTGACGCTCGTTCCCGAACCAATAAATCGACGGTATGTATATTCTCTGTACCCGGATATTGGTGAATCATTTATCGTTATACTTAAACTGCCGGCGGCTCTTAAAAGGCCTGTCGTTGATAAAACCATTGATAAACTAATTAATAAACCAGGAATAAGATACCTGGCCGAACGGGTTATCAATAGTTGTCTGTTGATAAAATCCTACGCTCGTCGGGGATATTCAATTCTCGACGAACATTTTACGCGCTATCGCTCCGCGCTAACAAAGCACAAACGGATGTTCTGGTGTCAACGGCTTCTGGATAGTATGCTCAACGTCCTGGTTAATCGACATTCTTTACGCGGTTCAGCGTCCCGGTGGGTAAGCGAAAATCGCCTGCGTGAGAAAAACACCTCACGATTCCAGCAATATTTTTTAAATCATTTCAATGCAAACAAGGCTTGTTAGTGACCCATGAATATAACCACCGAAACGGATAAACAAAGAATAACCACCGGCAGCGTGGCGCTAATCAATGGATATCAGATTATTCTACGCCGCCGCATTATTATTATGGCAATACTGCTAATACTCATCCTGGCGTCATTACTGCTGGATTTTACTATGGGCCCTTCCGGATTAACCCTCGATACTATCTGGAAAACGCTGATCTCCCCTGAGTCGGTCAATATGGGGACCCGGGTAATCGTCTGGGATATCCGATTGCCTTATGCGCTAATGGCCATTGTGGTTGGCCTGGCGCTCGGTCTGGCCGGTGCTGAAATGCAGACAATCCTCAACAATCCCTTAGCCAGCCCTTTTACCCTCGGCGTCTCCTCCGCGGCGGCTTTCGGCGCGGCGCTGGCGATCGTTCTTGGGATCGGGTTCCCGGGCGTTCCAGAGCAGTGGTTTATCTCAGCGAACGCCTTTATCTTTGCGCTGCTGGCGGCTTTGCTCCTTGACGGGATCACGCGCTGGACAAACGTCGCCACCTCCGGCGTGATACTTTTTGGCATCGCGCTGGTGTTTACCTTTAATGCCCTGGTATCAATGCTTCAGTTCGTCGCCAATGAAGATACCCTGCAGGGGCTGGTCTTCTGGACAATGGGCAGCCTTGCGCGAGCCTCGTGGGAGAAAGTCGGTATCCTGGTTGTTATTCTGGCATTTATTTTACCGCTGTCGCTGATGAGCTCCTGGAAGCTTACCGCCCTGAGGCTGGGAGAAGATCGGGCGATCAGTTTTGGTATTAACGTCCGCCGTCTTCGCCTGACGACGCTACTGCGTATCAGCATTTTATCCGCGATTGCCGTGGCGTTTGTGGGCCCCATCGGATTTATCGGTCTCGTTGCGCCGCATATTGCCCGTATGATTTTTGGTGAAGATCATCGCTTTTATTTACCGGGCAGCGCGTTAACCGGCGCGCTGGTATTATCGCTCGCCTCAGTAGCATCGAAAAATCTTATTCCGGGGGTCATTATCCCGGTCGGGATTGTGACATCACTGGTTGGGGTACCTTTCTTCCTTAGCATTATTTTACGTCATCGGAGTAACGTATGACTAAGCCTGCACAGACGGGTTTACGCCTCTCACACTTCAGCGCAGGTTATCCCAAACGGCGGGTGATTCGCGACCTCACCGTGCCCCATCTGGCGCGCGGTAAAATTACGGTATTGCTGGGCCCAAACGGTAGCGGCAAATCCACCCTGCTGCGGGCGATGGCGGGTCTGAATAGTTCTGACGGTGAATTATGGCTGGATGATACGGATCTGAAGACCCTGCCTTTTGCCAAACGAGCGGAAAAAGTCGTTTATTTGCCGCAGACTTTACCGGCCGGAGTCCATCTTCACGTCCTGGAATCGATCATCGTCGCTCAACGGGCATCGGGAGGATTACAAACTGCTCAGCAGCAGGAAGAAGTGATGGCGCTTCTGCGTCAGCTGGGGATTGAACATCTGGCATTAAGCTATCTGGATCAGCTCTCTGGTGGGCAAAAACAGCTGGTTGGGCTGGCCCAGTCGCTGATTCGCGCGCCCTCCCTCTTATTACTCGACGAACCGTTAAGCGCCCTCGATCTGAACCATCAGTTTCATGTCATGAGCCTGGTGGCCCAGGAAACGCGTCGACGTAATATCGTTACCGTGGTAGTGGTCCATGATATCAATACGGCATTGCGTCATGGGGATCATATCCTGATGCTGAAACAGGGAGATTTGGTCGCGAACGGCGCGGTTAATGAGGTTATTACGGAAGCGAACCTTGCTACCGTCTACGGTGTAAAAGGCAGAATCGAATTCTGCTCTCGCGGCTACCCTTATACCATTATTGATGGCCTTATCGATCCGCCGGCAGAGCGCTCTTGCTAATTTAGCCGCTTCGCGGTGTATCAAATACACCGCGAAGATTAGCTCTTTTAGAATGCCATTGAAGCCTGAACAAAGAACGTTCGCGGCTCACCGACATATTTCCCGTAGTTATTATCCGTTGAACGCGTGTAGTAGCGCTGATCGAAAAGGTTTTTAACCCCGGCGCCCAGTTTCAGATTTGACCATGATGGCCCCATGTCATATTCGCCGCGCATATTCCACACCATATAGCCCGCAATATTACCGTACTGGCCATCATCGCTCTCCCGGGTGATATAACCGTTCCCGGCATCAGACGACCCCGGAGAATGCTGGCGCGATTGCGAATAGCCATCAACGTTCCACACCCAGTTGCCCGTTGCATAACGGGAGCCCACCGTCAGCACCTGGCGGGAATAAAATGGCAGATCTTTACCCGAAAACTCTCCGCTGACGGATACAGCGCGCGTATAGGTATAGGTGGAATAGAGGCTGAGCCCATCCAGACTATGCGCCAACTCGCTGAGATCGTAGTTCAGAGCCAGCTCGACGCCCTGATGTTTGGTCGCGCCCAGAGTGGTCCAGCCGATGGTGTTGTTGATGTACTGCAGCTGATTATCAAAATCAATGTAGAAAGCCGTCAGCTCCGCTTTGAGTAAGGAATCGTCATAGCGGGTACCGACTTCATAGGTGTGCGCTTTTTCAGGCTGTAGGCCAGGAGCCGGCTGGCCGTGATTCCCACCGCGGGTTAGCTGGAAATACTGCAAACTGCCGAAAGAGGTATTGGCGTTAGCAAACAGCTTCCAGCTGTCGGACAGGTGGTACATCACGTTGATCGACGGCAAAGGTTCGCTATACGATTTTTCTCGTGAAATGTCGGCGAAAGAATCATTTACATGCGTACGGATACTTTCATAGCGTAGCCCTGGGGTGATGGTCCAGTTACCGACGTTGACGGCATCATCAATATAAAACGCATTAGCTTCCGTACCACCGGAAGTATGCTGATAGTAGTTCTCTTTTGAATTCGGTGCGGAGGTGGTGGTGGTTGGATCGTACCAGTTGGACCGATATCCTTTTTCATCCGATGTCTCGTTCAGGTAGCGATAGCCAAGGGTGACTTCATGGGCCATATCCCAGAAGCGGAACAGATGCGAATAGGTTGGTTCGATGGCCCAGGTGGTATAGTGGCGAGGGGCGGCAGCCAGACGACTCTGCCCTTCCAGAGCCCCGGTGCCATCGGTCTGAATATCGCTGGTACGGAAACTTTTAGTGAAATAGGTCAGCACTTCAAACTGGCTATCCTCTTCCTGATGGCGATATTTGAAAGACATATCCTGGCGGCGCCCCGCAAACTGATCGAAAGGCCGTACGGACTGGAAGGGATTTTGCTGGTACTGCTCTTTCGTCAGGCCGCCAGGCATACCTGCGGAGGCGTTATAGTAATGGAAGTTACCCGTCAGTTCGTCTTTAGGGGTAAAACGATAACGCGTTTTCAGCATAAAATCGTCAATATCGGTGTTGTCATTGTTTTCCCTGTACCCCTGCCCGTGCAAGCCGGAGTACAGCAGCTCAGCCCCCAGACCATTCTCCGCCGTTCCGCCAACGGAAGCGCTGGTCAGCGTTTTTAACCCCCCGTGCGATGCGCCTTCCGTTTGCGCGCTCACCGCGCCGCCGAACTCTTCCGGGATATCCTTCGAGACGAAATTGATCACACCGCCCACGTTCTGCGGTCCGTAACGGACGGCGCTACCGCCCCGGATCACATCAATGGATTGAATATTGCCCATCGAAAGAGGCGCCATTGACAGCTGCGGCTGGCCGTAAGGGGCAACAGAAAGCGGGACGCCATCCATCATGATGGTAGAACGAGGCGACAGGCGTGATGTCAGACCGCGCACGCCCACGTTCAATGAGACATCGCTCCCGCCGGTACCGTTATTTTCCTGAACCTGAACGCCAGGAATACCGCGCAGGGCTTCTGAAATCGTCTCCCCGCCTTTTTCCTTAACCTGCTGCTCCGTCACGATGGTCCTTGCGCCAGGATGATCGAGCACGACCGTGCTGTAATCCGGCGAATCAAGCCAGTTACCCACCACCGTCAGCGTATCCGTGCGATCGGTTGACGAAGATTCATCATTTTTATCAATAGCCCAGGCCGGGAACGCTAAAACAATAGCGGTAGCAAGCAGCGAGAGCCGGAAGTGACCAGACATGAAAAGATCCCCTGTAAAATAAATATTTTAATTATTAATGATTTGCATTATGAATGATTTGCATTATGAGAAACGAAATGATAATAGTTAGCAATACATAGCAATGTAAACTATTTTTTTGAACCGACGGTTGTTTTACACTCCAGCCAAACTGGCCGGGTTGTCTCACGGCTACGGATACACGGGTTGGGGAAAATGAGGCAGAAACTTTTCTGGCAGCTGGTATTAAGCTGGCTGCTTTTACTGTCGGCAGCAAATTTACAGGCATCTCCCGTCACGGTGACGGATATTGCCGGGAGAGAGGTCACCCTTCAGCAACCGGCAAAAAGGGTCATCCTGGCAGACGCCAGGGCCATTCAGGCATTGCAGATTGTGCATCCGGATAATCCTTTTGCGCAGCTGATTGCCTGGGATAATACCCTCAAAACCAAAGCACCGGACCTTTACTCGCTTTATCTTGCAAAGTACCCCCAGCTCAAACAACTGCCGATGCTGGAGAATGCGTATCTCACTGATTTTAGCGTCGAGCGCGCCGTTCAGATGCATCCGGATCTGATCGTCTTCGATTTTGGCGTAGTGGGAAAACTGAAAGAGAGCCGCGTGCTGGATCAGCTTGCCGCGATAGGCATTCCCGTCGTATTTATCGACTTTCGCCTGCGCCCTCTTACCAACAGCGTCACCAGCATAAGGCTGCTGGGTAAAGTGCTCGGTGACGAGCAGCGCGCCGAAGCATGGGCGCGTTTCTATGAAGAGCGGCTCAACCTGATACGCCAGCGCACGGCAGGGTTAAATGGCAAAGAAAAACCGTTAGTCTTTATTGAACGCCATGCCGGAATGACGGGCGACGAGTGTTGTTTTACCTACGGTAAAGGAAGCTTCGGTGAGTTCATTGAGACCGCAGGGGGTATTAACGTCGGCAGCGCATTATTTGCCGGTAAAAACGGCACCATTAGCCTTGAGCAGCTTATCACTTCAAACCCTGCCGCCTACATCATGACGGGCGCGGACTGGAGTAATAACTTTCAACAGAGTATCGGCATCCCTCTGGGCTATAGCGCTGATGCGCAAGTGACCAGCCAGCGGCTGGATCATCTGATGAAACGAACCGGCGTAGCAACGCTTGATTCAATCCACAACAAACGGGTGCTGGCTATTTATCACCAGTACTACGACAGCCCTTTAAATATCCTGGCCGTTGAAGTTATCGCAAAGTTCCTGCACCCGACTTTATTTGCTGACCTTAATCCGGAAACGGATATTGAGAATATTCACAAGAACGTATTGAATTTCCCTTACTCCGGCGCATTCTGGCTGCAGGCAAAATAGTCATCAATTCACCGTAACGCCATATACGTGCTGTATATGGCGTCGCTGCTCTGCATCGCGTTATTTCATCTGCACATCTTGCACATCGAATGTTTTCAGGACCTGGGCGGCAGCGGCGAAATCCGGGCTAAGCGGGCGATCGCTATCCATAAATTTCACCTGACGCCTGAGCGCATCGTACAGAGCGCTGGTCGGCGGCGACATCGTAAAGCCGTTGTTCTTCTGCTTACGCAGATCGATCGCCTGTGCGTCATGCACCAGTAAAATACCCAAAAGCTGATAGCTGTTATCGATTTGCTGCTGCAGGCGCTGCGCGACCTGCGGCGCATTCGTCGCGATATCCTCAATATCGCCAGCGACCGGCATAAAGTCCATTGACACCGGCATGGCCAGCTCTTTGTTGCGCATCGCCAGCGACATCACCGGCTTTTCCATCGCCCCAAAGGCGTGAACGGTATTGTCCGTACCGAGGAAGCGCGTCAGCCCGGTAAACGACGGGTTGTTGAGCTTCACGACCTGTTGAGCATTAGCCAACGAGCTGTGGGCCAGCGCCAGGCTCAGCTGCTCAAAGGAAATAACCCACGGCAGAGGTTCAAAGTTGGCGGTCGGCAAGACGGCCCCCTTCACCCCATTTTGATCCACATAGCCCAGACGATCCTGCGGACGGTCAGACGGGGCGGCAACGCCGATCGCGACGCCGGGATTATCGTCAGAACTGTTGAGCTGTACCAATAGCTGGTCGTAAGCCTGCTGATAGCTGCGCTGTAGCTCGGCCAGTAAATAGACGCCGGAGCGGAAGCTCAGCGGGTCCTGCAGCGGGCGGCTGTCGTCATGCTCCCACAGGCTGGAGCCGACAAGCAGCGTGCGCAGGTGCTTGCCCATCGCCACCACCTCCGGGTAAGGACGCAGCGCCAGCGTATTTTCGAGGAATGGTGAAACGTTGCCGTTTAACGCCTCAAGGCTGGTGGCATAAATTAAGGAATTAAGCGGCAGCAGATGAGCCAGTGAATTTAGCGCCAGCGCGCCGCTGGATGCCGAATAAGCGTTGGAGCTCAGAATGGATAACGCGTCTTTAGCATAAGGCACCACCGCCGGCGTTTTGCTGCGATCCAGCGCGGCCCGAGCCGGGACCTTTTTTCCCTGGTAGTACACGTCGCCTTCGCCAATCATCGCCAGGCCGATATGGCTGATAATGGTGATATCCCCCTCGCCAATAGAGCCCTCTCCCGGGATAACCGGCGTGATGCCTTTATTGAGGAAGTCGACGTACGCGTCAATCACCTCCGGCTGTACGCCCCCGCCGCCGGTCAACAGCGTGTTGAGGCGGGTTACCATCGTCGCCCGGGCGATGCGCTGGCTCATCGGCTCACCGATGCCTCCCGAATGGGCATGCAGCAGGCCGACGTTAAATTTCTTCGACGCGGCGATCACCTCATCGGTCAGCTTACCGTGGACGTCGACCATCGGCCGGTCCTTATTAAGACCGACGCCGACCGTTAAACCGTAGATTTTTTGGCCATTCTGCGCCGCCTCAATCAGCACCTGGTGGGCCTTTTCCACCCGCGCCGTGGCCGCAGGAGAGATCGCCACGGCTTCGCCGTCCGCCACGCTGGCAATAATTGCTGGCGTAATCGAGTGTCCATCCAGAGTGACCGCGGATAAACCTACCTTGCTGTAGCTCAGAGTGAGCAGTGCAATCATCAAAAGCGACAATTTTGCTGACATAGATCCAACCCTCTTATTATTTATGCTGTCATGTTAATCAGGCAATCTTATTGAAATTAAATAACTTTGTTTTATAGCCACTTGTCGATCAGCGTTTTTTCGCCTTTTGCCGTTCGATGCTGAGCAACGCAACCATCGCCAGCACGCTGGCGATCATCACGTACCACGCCGGCGCAAAGCGCGTCCCGGTGTTTTCGGTCAGCCAGGTCAGAACTGCCGGAGCAAAGCCGCCAAACAGGGTCACCGCGAGGTTGTAGGAAACGGACATGCCGCTGGCGCGAACATCGGTGGGGAAAAGTTCGGACAGCGCCAGGGGAGCCACGCCGACGAACAGCGAGACCAGGATGCAGAACAGGCTTTGCACCACAATCAGCGTCAGCGTGGTGTGCGAAGCGTCGAGCAGCAGCAGCAGCGGATAGCTGCAGATAAGCAGCAGGCCGGCGCCGATCATCAGCAGCTTATGGGTGCCGATACGATCGGAATAGCTGCCCGCGGCGACGCAGCACACCACCATAAAGCAGTTGCCAATCAGCGCCGCGAGGAACGCCTGGTGGCTCTCAAAATGCAGCTGACGCTGAACGTAAATCGGCATGTAGATAATCAGCGCGTAGACGCTAACGGCCCACAGTATCGATAGCCCGGTACCGAGCAACACCGCGTTGCCGTGCGCTTTAAAAAGCTGCAGCAGGGGCATTTCCGGCCCGATCTTCTCCACCTTGCGGCGGGCCTGCTCCTCAATAAAGAGCGGCGTTTCCTCCAGCGTTTTGCGCATCCACAAACCGATAGGCGCGATGGAGAGGCCAATAATGAACGGAATGCGCCAGCCCCAGTCACCGATCTGTTCGTGGCTGAGGGTCAGGGTCACCACCGTGGCCACCAGCGCGCCAAAGATATTGGAGATCCCCATGCTGGCCTGCAGCCAGGAGGCGTACTGGCCCTTTTTCTCGGCCGGCGCATGTTCGACCAAAAAGGCCGCCGCGCCGCCCACTTCGCCCCCGGCGGAGAAGCCCTGCAGCACCCGACCGCACAGAATCAGCAGCGGCGCGCCAATGCCGATCGCGCTGTAGGGCGGAGCAAAGGCGATGATCGCCGTGCCCACGGCCATCGTCATAATGGTCAGCGTCAGGGCGGCCTTGCGCCCTACCCGATCGCCATAGACGCCGATGACCAACGCCCCCAGAGGCCGAATCACAAAACCGAGACCAAAGGCTAAAAACGCCTCAAACAGCTGCGCCCCGGCATCCTGCTGATGGAAAAAGTTCTGCGCGATATAGACCGCGAAAAAGGCATAGATTGAAAAGTCATACCATTCCAGCGCATTACCTATTGATGCCGCCGCAATCGCTTTATACCCCTTGCTGCGCGGCTCCGGTACCGACCGGATAGCCTCGGCGCTCAGGGGGGAAGTCGTGGTTTTTGTCATAATGACCTCATACGAAGGGCTAGCCGGCCGCAGATAAATTAATATAAGAGATTGATTTTTCTTTTACTTCATCCAGGGACTCCTGATAACCCGCATCGGCATAGCGCATCACGCCGGTGCTGGTATCATTGGTCATGGAGAGCTGCAGGCGTTGCGCCGCAGCGTCTGACCCATCGGCAACCACCGTCACTCCCGAACTGGTCATATAGCCGCTATACCCGCCGCCGCCGGAGTGAATCGCCACCAGATCGGCCATCGATGCGCAGTTCACCAGGGCGTTGAGCAGCGGCCAGTCGCCGATAGCATCCGAGCCATCTTTCATCTTCTCGGTCATGATGTTGGGATGAGCCATCGCCCCGGCATCGAGATGGTCGCGGGTGAAGGCAATCGGCCCGCTCAGGCGACCATCGGCGACCATGCGGTTCACCTCCAGCGCCAGCTCCGTTCGTTCGCCGTGGCCGAGCCAGGCAATTCGCGCTGGCAGACCTTCGAATGGCACCTTCTCGCGGGCCAGGCGGATCCAGTTGCTGACAATTTTATTATCGGCAAAACGCGCCAGCAGATAATCATCGATAACCTTGATGTCATCGCTATTATTGGACAGCGCGATCCAGCGGAAGGGCCCGATTGCGCGACAGAACAGCGGACGCAGGAAGGCTTCGGTAAAAATCGGGATCTCAAAGGCGCGTTCAACGCCGCCTTGATGGGCATGGGTACGGATAAGGTTGCCGTTATCAAACACCACGGCGCCGTTATCCATAAATCCGAGCATGGCAGTGACATGCCGGACGATGGAGCGCCGGCTGGCATCCATCAAAGCGTCGATATCATTTTCGCGCTGCTCGATGGCCTGTTCCGGGGAGTAGCCTGAAGGCACGTAGCCGTACACTAAATCATGGGCTGCGGTCTGGTCGGTAACGATATCGGGAGTGATGCCTTTGGCCAAAATAGCCGGGAAAACGTCGGCAGCATTGCCCAGTAAACCGACGGAGACAGGCTGCCGGTCATTCTGTGCATTGCGAATAAGGGTGAGCGCATGCTCAAGGTCCCGCGCCTGATATTGCAGAAAGCCGTTTTTCAACCGCTTGTCGATGCTCTTTTGGTTGACCTCTACCGTGAGGATCGCGGCCCTGGCCATGGTGCCTGCCAGCGGTTGAGCTCCGCCCATGCCGCCTAAACCGGCGGTCAGAATAAAGCGTCCGCACAGATCGTTATCAAAGTAGCGTTCGGCAATGCGGGAAAAAATCTCGTAGGTCCCCTGAATGACGCCCTGCGAGCCGATATACTGCCAGTCGCCAGCGGTTAGCCCGCCCCAGCAGATCAGATTGTCCTTTTCCCAGCGATAGAAGTTGTCCGCTTTGGCCCACTGCCCCACCATATTGCAGTTCGCCATAATAACCAGCGGGGCATTGGCGTGGGTTTGCAGCAGGCCGATCGGCTTGCCGGACTGGACCAGCAGAGTTTGATCTTCCCGCATGGTTTTCAACGCCTGCACGATAGCATCGTGGGAAGGCCAGTCGCGCGCGGCACGGCCTAGCGCGGCGTAGACCACCAGCTCGTCAGGGTTTTCCCCCACCGCCAGCACGTTCTCCAGAAGACGAAGCAGGGCTTCCTGGCGCCAGCCCAGGCAGCGAAGCTGGGTTCCAGAGGTCACGCTGTAGCTCTTTTTCATTTTGCGACTCCCCGCTGAATATGGCTGAACAGTTCGATCCCCAAGGTCTTCTCAACGGCAGGATAAACCGCCGGATCGGTAACGGATGAAGAGAGCGGGATTTGGCTATGGTGCTGGTGAAAAATCACGATTTCCAGGCCCGGCTTCAGCTGCCCGGCGCTAACGGGGTTGCCCTGCATATCCAGCGTGGTGATGACGTCCGGGTAGGTGGCAATGCGCTGGCCGTGGACATCCTCCACCGCCATATGTTCATTCATCACGTGGATGCGGCGCAGATTTTCACCCTGGCCTACGTCAATAATGCCGACGTCAAAGGCCTCATCGGTATATTGCAGCGTGCTTTGCGTCACTTTGCCGCTACCGATGATCTGCCCGCCGGTGTGGTTGCAAATCGCATCGATGACCGCGCTGCCGCCCTTTTTACCGGCGGCGATAATGGTTTCGCCGAGGGAAATGGCGCGGCTGATGCCGCCATGAGCGGCATGCTGGCGCACGTAAGCGCCGCGAATCGGGTTACGGCAGCTGGCGATAAAGCCCCCGGACATGTCCGAGGCTTTACGCAATATGGGGGAGACTTTGGCGGTGGCGCCTTTCACGAGCAGCTCAATATAGGCATGATTCTTTCGATTGCCGCCCACCGCCGCCTGAATCATCGGCGCGCTGCTGGAGGCAAGGCCCAGCGAGCCCATATCGCCGGTGGGATGGGCGCGCAGATCCCCCACCGCATCGACCACTTTGGTCCCGAGGATAGCGGACGGCAGCCAGCCGTTTAGCGTACTGGACATCCCGTTTTGCCCGATAATCAGGCCATAAATGGGCTCACCCAGCTCTTTTTGCACCAGCTGGACGGCCTTAACATAATCTATCCCGAGCATTTCCCAGTCGGTCAGCCCGCCGGGGGCGCCAATAGCCGCGGCGGTGGCAATCCAGGCGCTATCATCGACCTCGTCCATAGTGACCAGCTCAGGGCGCCCAATGGTGACCGCCATTTTGCCTAACTCCAGCCCGTGTTCGACCCAACCGCCGCCGCCACAAGCAAACACTGAACCACCCTTAACGGCGGCTTCGACGTCAGCCAGTGTTAAAATTCGACCCATTGCTATTCCTCCAGAAGTACAGAACTCATAAGCAGGCGCTAAAGTGCATAATTGATGAATAATCATCGCGGCCTTGGTTCGATACTAGAGGGCGGCAGGTCAAAATGTCATATTACTTTTTAGCCACAGCGTATAACACAATGTTAACGATCAAAAAAACGCCAGCGCGTTGTGATTTACGCGAAGAGAAGTGAAGCCATATCGGGCGTCGAGGGACGGAACCGGCTATCTCGACCAGTGAACCTGGATCGATTCCAGGGTGCTGATAAACTCCTGAGCCAGCCGCGAAAGCGGTTCGTACATGCCGTGAATAATGCTGATTGGCGTTTTAGCCGTCGGTGAGAGAGGACGAAAGACAACGTTGGTCCATACCGGGCCGCTGGCGGTAATTTCATCAATCAGCGCGATACCCACCCCCGCCTGAACCAAAGCGCAGGCTACGTGAATCTGCTGGGATTCAACGATTGGCCGGACAACAATTCCTTCATCATTAAAGAGTTGCCTCACTATCTGACCGATAGGGATATCGGAGCCGTAGCCAATAAACGGCTGACCAACCAGATCTTCGACATTAATCGTATTTTTCGCCGTCAGCGGATGAGTGGCCGGGAGCGCAACAACCAGATGATTTTCATATAACACCCGGGACTGCACGTTTGGATGACCCTCATGGAGGAATGCAATCCCTAACTCAACCTGTTGAGTCAGTACCGCCTGCATTAAAACGTCAGGGATCATGGTATGCAAAATCACCCGGGTATCAGGCAGCGTACGGTGATATTTGGCAATCGCGTTGGGTATTAACCCCTGCCCGAGGCTGGGGCTACAGGCAATCCTCAGATGGCCCATGCGGTTTTGAATCAAATCCTCCGCAACTTCATTAACGCGCTGTACGCCGAGATAGACCGAGTTGACTTCAATAAAGAGGTGTCGCGCCTCAGGGGTGGGATAAAGCCGCCCTTTTATCCGCTCAAATAGCGATAGCCCCAGCCGCTGTTCCGTATAGCCGATGAGCCGGGAAACTGCAGGCTGTGAAACATGCAGCAGCTTCGCCGCACCGCTGATGGAACCCGTCAGCATAATGGCGCGAAAGACTTCAATTTGTTTGAGATTTAAGCGCATCGCACCCTCTCCAAGGTTAACATAATGTTATGCAAGAGTGATAAATAAGCATAAGACATAATACGTACAGCCACCCTACACTAGACGCAGACTTTGGAAAAGGGGCTGATTATCCATCGGCCATATATGCATTTTTATGCAAAATTTTCGGTAAAAGTTATAAGGGCGTATGTCATGAGTGTGCAGAACAAATGGGACATCGTGGTAAAGGGCAATCTGGTTGATGCCGACGGCATCACGCTCGATGGATGGCTGGCTATCGAGCAGGGAAAAATCGCCGCCACCGGCAGCGGCCCGCTGCCGGTGGCCGAAAAGGTTATCGATGCCAGCGGCAGATGGGTTATTCCAGGGGTGATTGACGGGCAGGTACATTCCGGTAGCCAGGCCAATCAGGAGGGCCTCGGCTGGGCCTCACGCGCCGCCGCCGCCGGGGGCGTCACGGTGATGGTTGATATGCCCTATGACGACCCCGAACCCGTCGCCAGCCGCGGCCAGCTGGAGAATAAAATTGCGGAGGTCGAACGCGACTGCCACGTCGACGTGGCCCTGTTCGGGACGCTAAACCAAAAGCATGGCTTCGAAGCCGCGGCGGGACTCATTGAGGGAGGCGTCTGCGCGTTTAAATTCTCGACGTTCGAAGCAACCCCCGGCCGCTTCCCACGGGTCGAGGAGGACGATCTGCTACATGCATTCCAGCTGATCGCCCCGAGCGGTTTAGCCTGCGCGGTGCACAACCAGATGCAGGACATGACGCGCAAAAACATCCAGCGCATGGTTGCTGAGAACGATACCGGCTGGGACGCATTCATGCGGGCGCATACTCCCCTGATCGAAAATCTGGCCACCGCGCAGCTGTATGAAATCGGCGCGGTTACCGGCGCCCGCGCCCATGCGGTCCACGTTTCAACCTCGCGCGGGTTTGAGATTTATAAAATGTACAAAAATGCTGGCTATCCGGTCTCAATCGAAACCTGCGTTCAGTATCTGATGCTTAACCACGAAGAGCACTCGTTCCGGCTAGGAGCAAAAACCAAACACTACCCGCCAATCCGGCCAAAATCTGAGTCAGAACTGCTGTGGGTGCATATTGCGCAGGGGGATTGTACGTTTGTCTCTTCCGACCACGTCAGCTGGGGGCTGGAACGTAAAGGAGATGCGAATATTTTCAAAAACGCCTCCGGCGGACCGGGCCTCGAGACCTTGCTGCCGGCCCTGTGGACCGGCTGCGAACAGCATGGCATCTCGCCCACGATGGTTGTTCAGCTGCTGTGTCGCAACCCGGCGCAGCATTTCCTTCTTGATGATCGTAAAGGCTCCTTTGCCGCGGGTAAGGACGCCGACTTCGTTATTCTGAACCCCGAAACCTATCGCTTCGATCCTTCTGCCAGCCTGTCGGCGGTGACCTGGAGCTCATTCGCCGACATGGAATTTACGGTGCGCGTTGAGCAGACATGGTGCCGCGGCATGCCGGTATTTAACCGCGGAAAAATCGTCAATCAGCCCGGCGATGGTCGATTCCTGCGTCCGCGCAGCGCCGCATAACAGAGACAACACCATGACAAAAATAAACGCTGAAATCCTCAACGATCGCCTTCTCATCAACGCCTCCCGCCTGTGGGAAAACGCCAACACCCTGGCGACCATGACCCTTCCGGGCACCCCCTGGACGCGCCGCGCCTTCACGCCTCTTTTCAGCGAAGGCCGCCAGTGGCTGCAGCAGAAAATGGAGCAGGCCGGGCTTAGCGTCACCCTTGACGCGGGCGGCAACCTGATCGGCCGTAGGGCCGGACGACGCATGGATTTGGCACCGATAACGATCGGATCTCACAGCGATACGGTGGTTGGCGGCGGACGCTATGATGGCATGATCGGCGTCCTGGCCGGCATCGAGATCGCCTTAAGCCTGCATGAGAGGAATATACGGCTTGAGCATCCGCTGGAGGTGATCGACTTCCTCTCTGAAGAACCGAGCGACTACGGCATCTCCTGCGTGGGCAGCCGCGCCTTTTCCGGCTCGCTCGATAGCGGCATGCTGGCCGCTAAAAACCATGCCGGGGAGACGCTGGCGGAGGCGATGCTGCGCGTTGGCGCTAAACCGCACTTATTAACCGCGCCGCTGCGCGGTCCGGGCAGCACGGCGGCGTATATTGAACTGCACATTGAGCAAGGCCCGGTACTGGAAAACGCGGGCTTACCCATTGGCATCGTGACGCATATCGTGGGGATCCGCCGCGTGCGGATTATGGTTCATGGTCAGCCGGATCACTCCGGAACCACGCCGATGGATATCCGCCGCGACGCGCTGGTGGGCGCCGCGCAGGTGATAACCCGCGTCCATCAGCAGGCCAGCGCACAAAGCGGCAACCCACATTACGTGGTGGCGACGATTGGCCGCATCGCGATGACGCCGAATGTGCCCAACGCGGTTCCGGGCTGGGTTGAGCTGATGCTTGAGGTGCGCAGCGACAGCCAGCAGGTTCTCGACATTTTCCCGGAAGAAATTATGCGGCTGTGCGCATCAGAGCTGGCGGCTCTGGGGCTGTCCGCAACGCTTGAGCACGTGAGCCGCGCCAGCCCAACGCCGTGCTCGGACGTCGTGATGCAGGCGATCGCTGAAGCCGCGGAGCACCTGCAGCTGGAGTACCAGCGCTTGCCAAGCGGAGCGGGACACGATGCGGTCTACGTTTCCCCTACCGGCCCGGTGGGAATGATCTTTATTCCGTGCCTGGGCGGGCGAAGCCATTGCCCTGAAGAGTCGATTACCGAACGGCAGCTGGCGGATGGCGCAGCGGTGATGGCACAAACCCTGCTCAATTTGGACCGCCGGCTGGCGGGCTAATGACCCCCCCACGGCCTCTCAGAGGAGCGGCGCCGGTCGCTCCTCCCGCTATTCATCACTATTTCGTCTCGTTTATCGACGCGGCGGAGCATCTGGCGATGCTCCGGCTTTGCTCGCGCCTCCTGACCCTGGGCCCCTCTTTGGTGTAGATTGCGGCCGCTGACAAATCTATACTTGGCGCACAATTTAACCCTAAGGCCTGGACATGACCTTCTCTTCCCCACAAAACAAACGCGGCGTGACGCCGGCTAAAGCCATGGTCGCGGCGATCAGCGGCTACGCAATGGATGGTTTCGATCTGCTGATCCTTGGCTTCATGCTGCCGGCAATCAGCGCTTCTCTGGCACTCAGCACCTCTCAGGCGGGTTCTCTCGTCACCTGGACCCTCATTGGCGCGGTGCTGGGCGGGATTTTATTTGGTCATCTCAGCGATCGCCTGGGACGCATTCGCGTACTGACCTTCACGATTTTGATGTTCTCCGTTTTTACCGGTCTTTGTGCGGTCGCGCAGGGCTATTGGGATCTGCTGGCCTATCGCACCCTTGCGGGTATGGGGCTCGGCGGCGAATTCGGTATCGGCATGGCGCTGATTGCCGAAGTCTGGCCGGCCCATAAGCGTAACCGGGCCTCGGCATGGGTCGGCATCGGCTGGCAGCTTGGCGTACTGCTTGCCGCCTTTATCACCCCGCTCCTGCTGGATATCATCGGCTGGCGCGGGATGTTTCTGGTCGGACTCCTGCCGGCGCTGGTCTCGTTTGCCATACGCCGCGGGATGGGGGAACCGGAGGCCTTTACCAAAGATAGCCACGTCGCTCAGGAAATATCGTTCACGGCGCGGATCAAGATGCTGTTTGCCGACAGCGCCACCTCGAAGGCCAGCATCGGTATCCTGATCCTTTGTTCGGTGCAGAATTTTGGTTACTACGGCCTGATGATCTGGATGCCCAGCTATCTCTCCTCCAGCTTTGGTTTCTCGCTGACCAAATCTGGGCTGTGGACGGCGGTCACCGTAGTGGGGATGACCTTCGGCATCTGGCTGTTTGGCGTGCTGGCGGATCGCTTCCCGCGCTGGAAAATCTTCCTCATTTACCAGGTCGGCGCCGTGGTGATGGTCATTATCTACGCCCAGCTGCGCGACCCCACCGTCATGCTGTTTACCGGGGCGCTGATGGGGATGTTTGTCAACGGGATGATCGGCGGCTACGGGGCGCTTATCTCCGATACCTACCCGCTAAAAGTGCGCGCCACCGCGCAGAACGTCCTGTTTAATCTGGGGCGCGGCGTCGGCGGATTTGGACCGCTGGTGATTGGCCTGTTCGTCAGCCACTGGTCATTTACCGCGGCGATCAGCCTGCTGGCCCTGCTCTATCTGCTGGATATTTTCGCCACCCTGTTCCTGCTGCCGAAAAAACAGGGCAGCGAAGATGCGCTGGGGGCGATTGGCTAAGCCACGAGCCGCGCGTTTTACCGCTCCGGCATGGGCTAACGCCTTCGCCGGACGGCGGCCGAAAAATAACAAAGCCCGGGTTTCCCCGGGCTTTGCACTGGATATAACCACTAGTAGTAGGCTTTCAGCGCCCGCTGGCAGAGCATCGAGCGGACGCAGTCGTCGGTCGTAAAGCGAACGATACCGACCATCTCGTCTTCTTCAAAACGCGCCAGCGCATCGACCAGGCCAGACCTTACGCCAGAGGGTAAATCACACTGGGTAATGTCGCCGTTGACGATAACCGTCACGTTCTCCCCGAGGCGGGTCAAAAACATTTTCATTTGCGCGGCGGTCACGTTCTGAGCCTCGTCCAGAATCACAACCGCATTTTCAAATGTACGTCCACGCATATAGGCGAACGGCGCGATTTCCACCTTGCCGATTTCCGGCCGCAGGCAGTATTGCATAAAGGAAGCGCCCAACCGTCTCACCAGCACGTCATAAACCGGGCGGAAATAGGGGGCGAATTTCTCGGCGATATCTCCCGGTAAGAAGCCGAGGTCTTCATCGGCTTGCAGAACGGGACGGGTAACAATAATTCTGTCCACATCCTTATGGATCAGGGCTTCAGCTGCTTTCGCCGCGCTGATCCAGGTCTTCCCGCACCCGGCTTCGCCGGTGGCAAAGATCAGCTGTTTATTGTCAATGGCATTCAAATAATGCACCTGAGCGTCATTGCGCGCTTCAATTGGCGACAAATCGCGACTGTCCCGCGCCATACCAATTGCTTCTACGCCACTCATTTGCACAAGCGATGTGACCGATTCTTCTTCGCGCTGCTTATGGCTGCGCGAATCCTGTCTCAGCACACGTTTGGCCTCACGACGAGCTTTGGTCACTGCTTTTTGTCTTCCCATGGATAGCACCTTGCGTTGTTGGTTTACATCACACGCGTCAATATCGACGCGATTATGCGCACGAACGATTGAGGTTTGGCTTCCTTGTAAGCCATTGCTTGCCTGTCGAATTGACAACGGGTCGCGGCTACGCGCACCGCGTACCCGGTCTGGGTTTAGGTTATCTGTGGTGACTGGAGAAAAATTTGAGGTGTGGTAATCGCGGCCGGAAGTGTGGCCCCCGTGCTGATGAGTACGGTAAGAAGATTTACATTTTCCGTTACAGCAATCGGGCATTCGCGATCTCCATAGTGAAACGACATCACTGCCGGGAACTACCGCGTCTGTAATAAGTACATCAAAAATAATTCTTAATGCAACTTATTTTTTACATACAGACAACAAATAATTCTCATCGCAGCTCAGGAGAGTTTCCGACAAATAGATTACAGAAAAATAACACAAGGCAGGAAATACAAAAAAAGAATGGAAAAACAGCAGAAACGCCCTGCCCTTACGGGCAGGAACGTCAGGCTTCAAGCAGGGACTGCGCCAGATAGTGCTGGCTATCGATCACTCCCGGCAGCGCAAAGAAATAGCCGCCGCCGATCGGCTTCACGTACTCCTCCAGCGCTTCGCCGTTGAGGCGCTTTTGCACCGTCAGGAAACCTTTTTCCAGATCGTGCTGATAGCAGACAAACAGCAGCCCCATATCCAGCTGCCCGGAGTTGGTCACCCCCAGCGAATAGCTGTAGCCGCGGCGCATCATCAGGCTCGACTGCGTCTGCGGCGTACGCGGGTTAGCCAGTCGAATATGGCTATCGAGCGCAATGGCATCGCCATTCGGATCCTTAGCGTAATCCGGCACGTCGTGTTCGTGCTGCATACCCAGCGGCGCTCCGCTGTGCTTATCGCGACCGAAAATCGTCTGCTGCTCTTTCAGCGGAGTTCGGTCCCAGAACTCGACGTGGAACTGGATAATACGCGCCGCCTGATAGCTGCCGCCCGTCGCCCACGCCGGTTCTCCCTGTCCGGCGGTAACCCATACCACCTCATCCATCAGCGCGCCGTCGGTGCTGACCGGGTTAGCCGTACCGTCTTTAAAGCCCAGCAGGTTAACCGGCGTCTCCTTGCCTTTGCTCCGCGCGGCGCTATCGGAGATAAAGCCCTCGCGCTTCCAGCGGACGCTCAGCAGATCCGGGGTATGCTTAATCACATCGCGCAGCGCGTGGATCACCGTATCCTGGGTATTGGCGCAAATTTGTAGCAGCAAATCGCCGTGGCAAAGCGCGGCATCCAGCGAATCGTTGGGAAAGCGCGTCATCTTCTGCAGCTTCTTCGGCGCGTGTTCCGCGAGCCCATAGCGCTCGTCAAACAGCGAATGGCCAACCGATACGGTCATCGTCAGGTTATCCGGGGCGATCCACGGCCCGAGAATGCCCGAGTCCATCGGCGGCAGGCGCGGATTCGGCGTGTCCGGGGCCGGCCCGCCTTTGGTCAGGAAGGCAATACGCTGGGTCAGCAGACGGAACAGACGCTCAAGGTCGGCCTTATCGCTGGCCAGCACGTCGAAAGCCACCAGCATCATCGCGGTTTGCTGCGGGGTGAGGATCCCCGCCTGGTGCAGCCCATAAAAGGGCTGCTCCTCCATACGCGCGTTGGGTGATAGCGTTCCCGGCGAGCTGGTGCTTTTGGCCGCATGCGCAACCGGACAGCCGCCGGCAATGGCCAGCGCGCCGCCTAGCGCGCCGATCCCTTTTAATAACCGCCGACGTGAAGGCTCATTCACGTCGAATTGCTTCTGTTCTGCCATCGACTTAGTCCAGACCCAGGATCCCGCGCAGCTGAGCCAGATCTTCCGCCAGGGTGGTGATCGGGCCTTTCAGCGCGTTACGATCCGCATCAGTTAGTTTGTCATACGTTTCATAGCCGTCTTTGGTGCGGTATTTCGCGAGGATCGCGTCAACTTTCTTGAAGTTAGCGTCAACTTTCGCCAGCAGCGCGCCGTTCTCTTTCTGCAGCTGCGGACGCAGCAGGTCGACAATTTTCTGCGCGCCGTCAACGTTGGCCTGGAAGTCCCACAGGTCGGTGTGGCTGTAGCGATCTTCTTCCCCGCTGATTTTGCTGGCGGCCACTTCTTCAATCAGGCCCGCGGCGCCGCCCACCACTTTAGACGGCGGGAACGCCAGCTCGCTGATGCGTTTTTGCAGCTCCAGCACGTCGGTATTCAGACGGTCGGCGTAGCTCTCCATGCCCTTGGTGCTGTTGTCGCCAAACAGGGCTTTTTCCAGACGGTGGAAGCCGGTGAATTTCGGATCTTCCGCTTTCTTCTCGTAGTCGTCTTCACGGGCATCAATGCTGCCGTCAAGATCGGAGAACAGCTCGGCGATCGGTTCGATACGTTCGTAGTGCTGACGCGTCGGGGCATACAGCGCTTTCGCTTTTTCGATATCGCCCGCTTTCACCGCGTCGGTGAAGGCCTTCGTGCCGGTAACCAGCTGGGCAGTTTCCGCCGTGACGTAGGCTTTATAGGCGGTAATCGCTTCGCCGAGGCTCAGCAGCGCATCGGCTTTCGCCGAGTCTTTGGTGGCCGCGCCGGTGACAATTAACTTACCTTTCGGGTTGGTCAACAGGCCGCAGGTCATGTCGTATTCGCCCGGCTGCAGGTTAGCCGTCAGCTTTTGCGTAAAGCCCGGCGCAATGTTTTCACGCTCTTCCACCACCATCACGCCTTTGAGGATCTCCCACTCCAGCGCCTTCTGACTGTGGTTCTGAATGATAAACTGCGTTTTACCCGCTTTCACGGTCACGTTCATCGGTTCACACTGCTTGTCATTAACGGTCACTTTTACCTGCGGAATATCCGCAGCCTGGGCGTAGAAGGCGGAGCTGAACAACGCTGCGACGGCAAGCTGCAGCGCATTACGGCGAAAATGAGTCATCATGATCATCCCTTTCGATAAGTATGTGGTCACTATTTACACCTGCGGGCGCCCTACTTAAGCGGAGCGGTACGCGAGGCTGCTGGATTGCTACGCGGCGGCAGCGCAAACAGCACCAGCGCCGGAATCAAATAGATAAAGTACACCGCCACTTCGCTGACGGTCGGCGCTTCCTGATAGCCGAAGATCCCTTCAAGCAGCGTACCGAACAGGCTGTGCGTCGACAGCACGCCGCTCAGATCGAACGCCACGTCCTGGAAGTGGTTCCACAGCCCGGCCTCGTGAAAGGCGCGAATGGCGCCGGCAGCAAGGCCCGCGGCGACCAGCAGGATGAACAGGCTGGTCCACTTGAAGAACGCGCCGAGATTAAGGCGGATGCCGCCCCAGTACAGCAGGAAACCGAGGACGACGGCGGTGGCGAGGCCAAGCATCGCGCCCAGCGGCGGCCAGATACCGACATCCTGCTGGAACGCCGCCAGCAGGAAAAATACCGACTCCAGGCCTTCTCGCGCCACGGCAAAAAAGACCATCATCACCAGCGCCCAGCCGTGGTTATTGCCGCGCTGCAGGGCGTTATCCACCGCCTGCTCCAGCTGCTGCTTCACGTTACGCGACACCTTGCGCATCCAGAACACCATCCAGGTCAGGATACAGACCGCGACCAGCGCCACGATGCCCTCAAACAGCTCCTGTTCACGCTGCGGGAATTCGCCGGTTGTTTCGTTGATAAAGATCCCCAGCCCGAGGCACAGCGCCGCCGCGAGGATGACCCCAATCCACATTACGCCAATCCAGTTTCCACGCTGAGTGCGTTTCAGATAGCTGGCGATCAGGCTGACAATCAGCGCTGCTTCCAGGCCTTCACGTAACATGATGAGAAATGGAACAAACATGCCAACATCCTTAAATGTGAGCCGCGGTCAACGGATGCAAAGATAGGTAAATATTTCTGATAGTGATTATCATTACAATAATCAGAAACACAAGTGAAATGTGTAGAGAATGATGACGAGTTGTAAATTAATCGCTGTTAAATAATTACTTAGGAAAGTATTCGCCTGCGCCAGCGGCGGCGGGCAGGATCGGCGGTTTTTTCGCGGCAGATATTTACCGGGCGTAGCGACTGTGGCTAAATAGCGGCCTTATTTACCTGCGAAAAGAATAATATGACACAGTTTTTACACTTCCTGCTGGCGCTGGTGGTTATCCTCGGCCTTGCCTGGCTTGCCAGCTATGACCGACAAAAAATCCGCATTCGCTATATTATCCAGTTAATTGTTATTGAAATTGCGCTGGCATTCTTTTTTCTCCACGCCGAAAGCGGCCTGTGGGTAGTTAAAAATATCTCCGGCTTTTTCACCTCATTACTCGGTTTTGCCGCTGAGGGCACCAGTTTTGTATTTGGCGGCATGAGTGAAAAAGGCCTGGCCTTTATTTTCCTCGGCGTGCTGTGCCCGATCGTCTTTATCTCGGCGCTGATTGGCATTCTCCAGCACTGGCGCATTCTGCCCATTTTTATTCGCGTCATCGGCACCCTGCTGTCAAAAGTCAACGGCATGGGTAAGCTCGAGTCCTTTAACGCCGTCAGCTCGCTGATCCTCGGGCAGTCGGAAAACTTCATTGCCTATAAAGGCGTGCTCGGCGATCTCTCCTCTCGTCGTCTGTTCACCATGGCCGCCACCGCGATGTCGACGGTATCGCTGTCGATCGTCGGCGCGTATATGAGCATGCTGGACGCGAAATACGTCGTCGCGGCGCTGATCCTCAATATGTTCAGCACCTTTATTGTGCTGTCAATTATTAACCCGACGCGACCGGGCAGCGAAGAAGAGATTAAGCTGGAGAAGCTGCATGAATCGCAGAGCTTCTTTGAAATGCTCGGCGAATATATTCTGGCTGGCTTCAAAGTGGCGATGATTATTCTGGCGATGCTGATCGGCTTTATTGCCTTAATCAGCGCCATCAACGCCCTCTTCGCTACGGTATTTGGCCTCAGCTTCCAGCAGATTCTGGGCTACGTCTTTTATCCGCTGGCGTGGCTGATTGGTATTCCGCTAAGCGATGCGCTGAACGCCGGGAGTATTATGGCGACCAAGCTGGTAGCCAACGAATTTGTCGCGATGATCGAGCTGCAGAAAATCGCTGCCGGCATGACGCCGCGCGGGCTGGGTATTCTGTCGGTATTCCTGGTCTCTTTTGCTAACTTTGCCTCTATTGGCATTATCGCCGGCGCGATTAAAGGGCTTAATGAGCCGCAGGGGAATACGGTTTCCCGCTTCGGCCTGCGCCTGGTCTACGGCGCGACGCTGGTAAGCCTGCTCTCCGCCAGCTTCGCCGGGCTGGTGCTGTAAGCCAGGCGCACGCTGCGAATATCAGCATTCTGAAGGCGGGGCTATGCCCCGCCTTTTATTTAGAAACAAACATTATTCAGAAATGGACGCAAACCTGCCGATCGACGCGCATCACTGACTCCTGGGCGAAGCGCGACTTGTAGAGCGTGCGCAGCGCTTCAATCCCCTCTTCGCTCTTCGCATCTTTACCGTGGATCAACATCAGCGCCTTGCTCTGCTCGCGCGCAACGGTACCGTCATTCCCCAGCCACTGGCCGCGGGCGTCAAACACCGTCAAGCCATCGCGAAAGCGCGGGGTGACATCGAGGTCAACAAACCGCTGCCACTCCTCGGCGGTGATATCTTTACCCGCCGGTCGGCTGAGGCCGAAGTACAGCGTGGTTTGCTCCATCGGATTGTCCGCCGGGCACGCCGCGGCAGCCGGCGCTGAGACGGTCGTTTTGCTCGGCGCCACGCAGCCGCCAAGCAGCCCTGCCAGAACCAACGCCATCGCACCCTGTCTGAAAGTCATATTGCTATCCTCATTGTTATTTGTGCTGAGATATCAGCGTATTTTCAGAGAATTAGCAAGAGGGTTCCTGCCCGCATCGGCACTGGCTGAGGCGGGTCGGCGGCGGTAAGGCGCACAAAAAAGCCCGCCAGAGGCGGGCTTTAGCAGGAGGGAAAGGTTACTCTGCGGTCGCAGGTACCGGCGGCGCGGAGTGATAGTGCGCGTCGGCCTCGGCAAAACGCTGCTGCATCGTTGCCGAAGGCGCTTTGCCCAGCAGGCTGAAGACCACGATCCCGAGGCTGCCAAAGATAAAGCCAGGGATAATTTCGTACAGTTCCACCCAGCCAAACTGTTTCCAGCCGATGACGGTCAGCGCGCCGATAACCATTCCGGCCAGCGCGCCGTTGCGCGTCATGCGTGACCACATCACCGAGAACAGCACTACCGGACCGAAGGCGGCGCCGAAGCCCGCCCAGGCATAGCTCACCAGGCCCAGCACGCGGTTATCCGGATTTGCCGCCAGCGCGATGGCAATCAGCGCCACCACCAGCACCATCATCCGACCAACCCACACCAGCTCGGTCTGGCCGGCGTTCTTACGCAGAAATGCCTTATACAAATCCTCGGTAATCGCGCTGGAGCAGACCAGCAGCTGGCAGCTCAGGGTTGACATCACCGCGGCCAGAATCGCCGACAGCAGGATCCCGGCAATCCACGGGTTAAACAGGATTTGCGCCAGTTCAATAAAGACGCGCTCGGAGTTCTGATTTACCGCCCCAGCCAGCGCCGGGTTGTTGTTAAACCACGCGATGCCGAAGAAGCCAACCGCCACGGCACCCGCCAGGCAGAAGATCATCCAGGTCATGCTGATACGGCGAGCGTGCACGATGCTGTGATGGGAGTCCGCCGCCATAAAGCGTGCCAGAATATGCGGTTGACCAAAGTAGCCGAGGCCCCAGCCCATCAGCGAGATAATGGCGACGAAATTAAGCCCTTTCAGCATATCAACGTTCTCAATGCTCTTTTGCTTAATCACCTCCAGCGAATCGCCGAAACCGCCGACGGAAATAATCACCATTACCGGCGTCAGGATCAGCGCGAAGATCATCAGGCTGGCCTGTACGGTATCGGTCCAGCTTACCGCGAGGAACCCTCCGACGAAGGTATAAATAATCGTCGCGGCGGCACCGGCCCACAGCGCCGTTTCGTAGCTCATGCCAAAGGTGCTTTCAAACAGACGCGCGCCGGCAACAATGCCGGAGGCGCAATAAATAGTGAAGAACAGCAAAATAACCAGCGCGGAGATAATACGCAGCACCCGGCTTTTATCTTCAAAACGGCCGGTGAAATAGTCCGGCAGGGTCAGCGCGTTATTATTCACCTCGGTATGAACGCGCAGACGACCGGCCACCAGCTTCCAGTTAATCCACGCCCCCAGCGTCAGGCCGATGGCAATCCAGCTCTCGGAAATGCCGGAAAGGAATATTGCCCCCGGCAGCCCCATCAGCAGCCAACCGCTCATATCCGAGGCCCCGGCAGACAGCGCGGTCACGAATGGACCGAGGCTCCGCCCGCCCAGAATATAATCATCGAAGTTCTTCGTCGATCGCCAGGCAATAAACCCGATCAGTACCATGCCAAATATATAAACCGTAAAAGTCACCAACATCGGGGTGCTAATAGCCATGCAAATCTCCAGAATTTTTTTGTCGACAGCGTCCAGATTTGTCGTTTATTCCACTACCGGAACGGGGTAATGGCACAATGGTTGTATTGGGCGACCGTATCCTGACGGAAGCTGCGTTTTTTCACAAACGATTTAACACAGCATTTACACTAATTCCGCCAATGACCAAACTTCATTTTGTTATAGGTTGCACTTCCTCACGTTTTTATTGGTTGCACCTGGTAAAACTGTTAACTGACGCAGATAAATACGCCATTAAATAAAGGTTAAATTGTCGCTAATCCCGCCATTAAATTTAACAACAAAGGCATTTTTCAGCCTGGCCCACAAGTTGTGATTAACAAGGTTGCACAAAGTTGCAACATAGTAGATATTCCTACGCAACCGCATAACCGCACAGAAGCTCAATACGCCGAATCATGCCGCCGCCAGGCGGGCCGGGTAATGGCTGAAGCGAATGACCAATAACAGGAGTTCATGACATGGGCACCACCACCATGGGCGTTAAACTTGACGAAGCCACGCGCGAACGCATCAAGTCCGCCGCCAGCCGTATCGACCGCACGCCGCACTGGCTGATCAAGCAGGCGATTTTCAACTATCTGGAAAAGCTGGAGAATGACGAATCGCTGCCAGAGCTTCCGGCGCTGCTCTCCGGCGCGGCCAACGAAAGCGACGAATCGGGTCCTCTGACCGAGGAGCCGTACCAGCCGTTCCTTGAATTTGCCGAGCAGATCCTGCCCCAGTCGGTGGCGCGGGCGGACATTACCGCAGCGTATCGCCGCGCCGAAACCGACGCCGTACCGATGCTCCTCGAACAGGCCCGCCTGCCGCAGCCGCTGAACGAACAGGCGCATAAGCTGGCCTGGAAGCTGGCGGAAAAGTTACGCAATCAAAAAACCGCCAGCGGGCGCGCCGGAATGGTGCAGAGCCTGCTGCAGGAGTTTTCCCTCTCCTCACAGGAGGGCGTGGCGCTGATGTGCCTCGCGGAGGCGCTGCTGCGTATTCCGGATAAAGCCACCCGCGACGCCCTCATTCGCGACAAGATCAGCAACGGTAACTGGCAGTCGCATATCGGCCGCAGCCCGTCGCTGTTCGTAAACGCCGCCACCTGGGGGCTGCTGTTTACCGGCAAACTGGTCTCCACCCACAATGAAACCAGCCTGTCGCGCTCGCTGAACCGAATCATTGGTAAAAGCGGCGAGCCGCTGATTCGCAAAGGCGTCGATATGGCGATGCGCCTGATGGGCGAGCAGTTCGTCACCGGCGAAACCATCGCCGAAGCGCTGGCCAACGCCCGCAAGCTCGAAGAGAAGGGCTTCCGCTACTCCTACGATATGCTCGGGGAAGCGGCGCTGACCGCCGCCGACGCCCAGGCCTATATGGTCTCCTACCAGCAGGCTATCCACGCTATCGGTAAAGCCTCCAACGGCCGCGGCATCTATGAGGGCCCGGGGATCTCCATCAAGCTCTCCGCCCTGCACCCGCGCTACAGCCGCGCGCAGTACGATCGGGTCATGGAAGAGCTCTATCCGCGCCTGAAGTCGCTAACCCTGCTGGCGCGCCAGTACGATATCGGCATTAATATCGACGCCGAAGAGGCCGATCGCCTGGAGATCTCTCTCGACCTGCTGGAGAAGCTGTGCTTTGAGCCGGAGCTGGCAGGCTGGAACGGGATCGGCTTCGTTATTCAGGCCTATCAGAAGCGCTGTCCGTTCGTGATTGACTCGCTGATCGATCTCGCCACCCGCAGCCGCCGTCGTCTGATGATCCGCCTGGTCAAAGGCGCCTACTGGGATAGCGAAATCAAGCGCGCGCAGATGGACGGCCTGGAAGGCTATCCGGTTTATACCCGCAAGGTTTACACCGACGTATCCTATCTCGCCTGCGCGAAAAAGCTGCTGACGGTGCCGAGCCTGATTTACCCTCAGTTCGCCACCCATAACGCCCATACCCTGGCGGCTATTTACCAGCTGGCGGGGCAAAACTATTATCCGGGTCAGTACGAGTTCCAGTGCCTGCACGGCATGGGCGAGCCGCTGTACGAACAGGTAGTGGGTAAAGTGGCCGACGGTAAGCTCAACCGCCCGTGCCGAATTTATGCCCCGGTCGGCACCCACGAAACCCTGCTGGCCTACCTGGTACGCCGCCTGCTGGAGAACGGCGCCAACACCTCCTTCGTCAACCGCATCGCCGATACCAGCCTGCCGCTTGACGAGCTGGTCGCCGACCCGGTCAGCGCGGTCGAGAAGCTGGCACAGCAGGAAGGCCAGGCCGGCCTGCCGCATCCGAAAATTCCGCTGCCGCGCGATCTCTATGGTCAGGGCCGCAGCAACTCGGCGGGACTGGATCTGGCGAACGAACACCGCCTCGCCTCCCTCTCCTCCTCTTTACTCAACAGCGCCCTGCATAAGTGGCAGGCTCTGCCGATGCTGGAGCATCCGGTCGTCGAAGGCGAGCTGCAGGCGATCGTCAACCCTGCGGAACCGAAAGATATCGTCGGCTACGGACGCGAAGCCAGCGACGAAGAGGTACAGCAGGCGCTGACCAGCGCGGTCAACTGCGCGCCGATCTGGTTCGCCACGCCGCCGCAGGAGCGCGCGGCAATCCTCGAACGCGCGGCGATCTTAATGGAAGGCCAAACGCAAACGCTTATCGGGATTCTGGTACGCGAAGCGGGTAAAACCTTCAGCAACGCCATCGCCGAAGTTCGTGAAGCGGTCGATTTCCTGCACTACTACGCCGGTCAGGTTCGCGACGACTTTGATAATGAAACCCACCGTCCGCTGGGGCCGGTGGTGTGCATCAGCCCGTGGAACTTCCCGCTGGCGATCTTCACCGGCCAGATTGCCGCCGCGCTGGCCGCAGGCAACAGCGTGCTGGCAAAACCCGCCGAGCAGACGCCGCTGATCGCCGCTCAGGGCGTGGCGATTCTGCTGGAGGCCGGCGTCCCGCCGGGCGTTATCCAGCTGCTGCCGGGCCGCGGGGAAACCGTCGGCGCGGCGCTCACCGGCGACCAGCGCGTGCGTGGGGTGATGTTTACCGGCTCAACCGAGGTCGCGACTTTACTGCAGCGCAATATCGCCAGCCGCCTTGACGCCCAGGGGCGTCCGACGCCGCTGATTGCCGAAACCGGCGGCATGAACGCCATGATTGTCGACTCTTCCGCGCTTACCGAGCAGGTGGTGGTTGACGTGCTGGCTTCCGCCTTCGATAGCGCCGGCCAGCGCTGCTCCGCGCTGCGGGTGCTCTGTCTGCAGGAGGAGATCGCCGACCATACGCTGACCATGCTGCGTGGCGCAATGGGCGAATGCCGGATGGGCAACCCGGGCCGCCTGACCACCGATATCGGCCCGGTGATTGATGCCGAAGCCAAAGAGAATATCGAGCGGCATATTCAGACGCTGCGCGCCAAGGGCCGCAACGTCTTCCAGGCGGTGCGCGAGAACAGCGACGACGCGCGCGAATGGCAAAGCGGGACCTTCGTTCCGCCGACGCTTATCGAACTCGACAGCTTTGACGAACTGAAAAAAGAGGTCTTTGGCCCGGTCCTGCACGTGGTGCGCTATAACCGCAACGCGCTGGATCGGCTGGTTGAGCAGATCAACGCTTCCGGCTATGGCCTGACGCTCGGGGTCCATACCCGCATCGACGAAACCATCGCCCAGGTCACCGGCAGCGCAAAAGTCGGCAACCTGTACGTCAACCGAAATATGGTGGGCGCGGTGGTTGGCGTCCAGCCGTTCGGCGGCGAAGGCCTGTCGGGAACCGGCCCGAAAGCGGGCGGCCCGCTGTATCTGTACCGCCTGCTCTCAAGCCGTCCGCAGAACGCCGTCGGCGCAACCCTCGCCCGCCAGGACGCTGAACGTCCGCTGGACGCCCAGCTGAAAACCCTGCTGGAAAAACCGCTGGTCGCGCTACAGCAGTGGGCCGCAGGCCGGCCGGAGCTGCAGACGCTGTGCCAGCAGTATAGCGAACAGGCGCAGGCCGGCACCCAGCGTCTGCTGCCGGGGCCGACAGGTGAGCGCAACACCCTGACCTTCATTCCCCGCGATCGCGTGCTGTGCGTGGCGGATAATGAACAGGATGCGCTGACCCAGCTGGCGGCGGTCGCCGCCGTCGGCTGCGAGATCCTGTGGCCGGATAACGCCCTGCATCGCGAACTGGCGAAGAAGCTGCCGCGCGAAGTCAGCGAGCGCATCCACTTCGCCAAAGAGACCGATCTGACCGCCCAGGCCTTCGACGCGGTGATTTACCACGGCGATTCCGATCAGCTGTGCGAGCTGTGCGAACAGGTGGCGGCGCGGGACGGGGCGATTGTTTCGGTACAGGGATTCGCCCACGGCGAAACCAACCTGCTGCTGGAGCGCCTCTATATCGAGCGCTCGCTCAGCGTCAATACCGCCGCGGCGGGCGGCAACGCCAGCCTGATGACCATCGGCTAAGGCCGATCCCCGAGGCGGCGTCCGGCAGCGGTTCGGGCAAAACCGTAGCCCGCCGCCGGGGGATCGCGGACCGGATGACAGCAGGCCAAAGCTGTGGTTAATTAAGGCTCCCGGACGGGGGCCTTTTTTTATGTATGGGAGTGGAACAATGAAACGCACTTTACTCGCGCTTGCCGCCCTGCTGGCAAGCGGGCAGGCGCTGGCGGATGAATGCGCTAACGCCAACAATCAAATGGAGATGAACCAGTGCACGGCGGCGCAGTATCAGGCGGCCGATGGCAAGCTCAACCAGACCTATCAGCAGGCGCTGAAACGTGCCTCAGGCAACCAGCTGACGCTGCTGAAAAAATCCCAGCTGGCGTGGATCGCGCTGCGCGATGCCGACTGCGCGTTTTTGGCCTCCGGAGCCGAAGGCGGCACCATCCAGCCGACGCTGATCAACCAGTGCATGACGGACAAAACCGTGGAGCGCGAATCGTACCTCTCCTCGCTGCTGCAGTGCGAAGATGGCGATCAGAGCTGCCCGCTGCCGCCGGCCAACTAGCGCACCCGGATCCCTTCAACGATCATCCGCTGAACGTTTTCCACGGTTTGCTGAAAGAACGCTTCATCACGTAGCGTTGCGCCGGTCACCGCCTCAATCTGGGTGGCAAAATCGGCGTAATGCTGCGTGGTGGCCCAGATCATAAAGATCAGGTGCTGGGGATCGACCGGCGCCAGCTTGCCGCTTTCGACCCAGCCGGAAACGATCGCCGACTTTTCATCTACCAGCGCTTTCAGATCGCCGGTCAGCTCCCCCATCAGCAGCGGCGCGCCCTGCAGCATCTCCAGGCAGAACAGTTTGGACGCCTGCGGATGGTCGCGGGAGACTTCCAGCTTCAGGCGGATGTACTCGCGGATCGCCACCAGCGGGCTGATATCTTCGCGAAAGGCCTTCAGCGGCGCCAGCCAGATGGTGAGGATCTGCTGCAAAACGGCAACGTACAGCGCCTCTTTCGACGGATAGTAGTAGAGCAAATTGGTTTTCGAGACCCCGGACAGCTCAGCAACCTGCTCGAGCCGCGTGCCGTGAATGCCAAATTGCGAAAACGCGTCCAGCGCGGCGGCGAGGATAGCCTCTTTTTTTGCGCTCACCGCCAGTGAACGCTTGCCGTTTTTTTTCTCGGCGCCCTGTGCCATTCGTTATCTCCTTCTTTCACCGCCATCAGCATAGCAAAAGCCCATCGCCGACACGACCTTCTGCACCCCAATTGCGCATGACTGCCGTTTTTTCGTGCACTGATTTTGACCATTTAGTCTACTTTTCTCGACATCATATCCGGCAACCATTAAGCAACACATTAATAACATTGGCTTTTGTAAAACTGGCATCACCTTTGCTTTAGCCTGTTAGCGAGGTGGCTCAGGGAGATGCAGGATGCAGCGCCGCACGCCTTCTTGTTTAACGACCGCATTGAGGTGCATATGAAAATTGGTGTCTTCGTTCCGATTGGCAATAACGGCTGGCTGATTTCCACCCATGCCCCGCAGTACATGCCGACGTTTGAGCTGAATAAAGCGATTGTGCAGAAAGCCGAGCATTACAACTTTGACTTCGCGCTGTCGATGATCAAGCTGCGCGGTTTTGGCGGCAAAACCGAATTCTGGGATCACAATCTCGAATCCTTCACCCTGATGGCGGGCCTGGCAGCGGTGACTTCGCGGATCCAAATCTACGCCACCGCCGCCACCCTGACCCTGCCTCCGGCCATCGTCGCCCGGATGGCCTCCACCATTGACTCGATTTCCGGCGGCCGCTTCGGCGTCAACCTGGTTACCGGCTGGCAAAAACCAGAATACGAGCAGATGGGGATCTGGCCTGGGGATGACTATTTCGCCAGCCGCTACGACTATCTCAGCGAATATGTCCAGGTGCTGCGCGACCTGTGGGGCACCGGGCAGAGCGACTTTAAGGGCGACTACTTCACGATGAACGACTGCCGCGTCAGCCCGCAGCCGTCGCAGCCGATGAAGGTTATCTGCGCCGGGCAAAGCGATGCCGGTATGGCCTTCTCCGCCCAGTACGCCGACTACAACTTCTGCTTCGGCAAAGGGGTCAACACTCCGGCCGCCTTCGCCCCGACCGCCGCGCGCATGATGCAGGCGGCGGAAAAAACCGGCCGCGACGTCGGCTCGTACGTGCTGTTTATGGTTATCGCCGACGAAACGGATGAAGCCGCGCGCGCAAAATGGGAGCACTACAAAGCCGGCGCCGACGAAGACGCGCTGGCGTGGCTGACCGAGCAGAGCCAGAAGGATACCCGCTCCGGTAGCGATACCAACGTCCGCCAGATGGCCGACCCCACCTCAGCGGTCAATATCAACATGGGCACCCTCGTCGGCTCTTACGCCAGCGTCGCTCGCATGCTCGATGAAGTCGCCGCGGTCCCCGGCACCGACGGCGTGCTGCTGACCTTTGATGATTTCCTCTCCGGAATTGACGCCTTCGGCGAGCGCATTCAGCCGCTGATGCGCTGCCGCGACCACATTGCCACCGCTACTCGCGAGGTTGCCTGATGATTACCCTTCCCGCTCGCCCGGAATCCTTGACCTTCGCGGCGCAAAACAGCGCGCTGATCGTGGTTGATATGCAAAACGCCTATGCAAGCCAGGGCGGCTATCTCGATCTGGCCGGTTTTGACGTCTCCGCCACCCGGCCGGTTATCGACAACATCAACACCGCCGTCGCCGCCGCCCGCGCCGCCGGGATGCTGATTATCTGGTTTCAGAACGGCTGGGACGACCAGTACATGGAGGCCGGCGGCCCCGGCTCGCCCAATTACCATAAATCCAACGCCCTGAAGACCATGCGCCGCCGTCCCGAGCTGCAGGGCAAGCTGCTGGCTAAAGGCGGCTGGGACTACCAGCTGGTCGATGAGCTTAAGCCGCAGCCGGGCGACGTGGTGCTGCCGAAACCGCGCTACAGCGGCTTCTACAACACCCAGCTGGACAGCATTTTGCGCAGCCGCGGCGTTCGCCACCTGGTGTTCACCGGCATCGCCACCAACGTCTGCGTGGAGTCCACCCTGCGCGACGGCTTCTTCCTCGAATATTTCGGCATCGTGCTGGAAGACGCTACCCATCAGGCCGGACCGGCCTTCGCTCAGCAGGCGGCGTTGTTCAATATTGAGACCTTCTTTGGCTGGGTCAGCGACGTCGCCAGCTTCTGCGATGCCCTGCAGCCCGCCAGCCCCATCCCGTTCCCGGAGGAGAAACGTTATGCCTAAACAGGCCATTATTCCACCCGGCACCACCACGCCGATCGCCCCTTTCGTACCCGGCACGCTGGCCGATGGCGTAGTGTACGTCTCCGGTACGCTGCCGTTCGATAAGCAAAACAACGTGGTCCACATCGGCGACCCAAAGGCGCAAACCCGTCACGTTCTGGAGACCATCCGCAGCGTTATCGAAACGGCGGGGGGCAGTATGGAGGATGTGACCTTCAACAGCATTTTTATCACCGACTGGAAAAACTACGCCGCGATTAACGAAGTCTACGCCGAGTTTTTCCCCGGCGATAAGCCGGCGCGGTTCTGCATTCAATGCGGTTTGGTGAAGCCCGAGGCGCTGGTCGAGATCGCCACGGTGGCGCATATCGGGAAACCTGCGCCATGAAGCTGAATATCGCCCCTGCGCCTTACGAGGGCGCCCCGGTTGTGGTGCTGAGCGCCGGGCTGGGCGGCGCGGGCAGCTACTGGACCGCGCAGCGCGCGCCGCTGGCAGCGCGATACCAGCTGGTGACCTATGACCAGAACGGCACCGGCGAAAACGCCGGCCCGCTGCCCGCCGCCTACAGCATGGCGACTATGGCCCAGGAGCTGTGGCAGGCGCTGGAGAAGGCCGGAATTACGCGCTTCGCGCTGGTGGGCCATGCGCTGGGAGGATTGATCGGCCTGCAGCTGGCGCTGGACAAACCCCGGGCGGTCAGCGCGCTGGTGCTGGTCAACGCCTGGCTGACGCTATCGACCCACACCCGCCGCTGCTTCCAGGTGCGCGAGCGCCTGCTGCATACCGGCGGCGCCCAGGCGTGGGTGGAAGCGCAGCCGCTGTTCCTCTATCCGGCGGAGTGGATGGCCGCGCGCGCGCCGCGACTGGAGGCGGAGGATGCCCTCGCGCTCAGCCATTTTCAGGGTAAGGACAATCTGCTGAAGCGGCTACAGGCGCTGAAGCAGGCTGACTTCTCCCGGCAGGCCGCGGCGGTGACCTGTCCGACCCTGATGATCAGCGCCCATGACGATCTGCTGGTGCCCGCCTCCTGCTCGCGCTCGCTGCAGGCCGCAATCCCCGGCAGTCAGCTGGTGGAGATGGCCTGGGGAGGCCATGCTTGTAACGTCACCGATACCGAGACCTTCAACCCCATTTTATGCGACGGGCTTGCCGCGATGCTGCCCGCCGGCCAGGAGAGTTTATGAGTGAGAGTATTAGCCAAAGCGCGTGCGAAACGCTGTTCAGCCACGCCAGGACCCACAGCGGCTGGCTGGATAAGCCGGTAGCCGACAGCCTGCTGGAGGAAATTTACGCGCTGATGAAAATGGGCCCGACCTCGGCCAACTGCTCTCCGGCGCGGATCGTTTTTGTCCGCACCCCGGAGGGCAAAGAGAAGCTGCGCCCGACGCTCTCCAGCGGCAACGTGGAAAAAACCCTCCGCGCGCCGGTCACCGCCATCGTGGCGTGGGACAGCGCCTTTTACGATCGCCTGCCGGAGCTGTTTCCCCACGGCGACGCCCGCAGCTGGTTTACCTCCAGCCCCCAGCTCGCCGAGGAGACCGCGTTCCGCAACAGCTCGCTGCAGGCGGCCTATCTGATTTTCGCCTGCCGCGCGCTCGGTCTGGATACCGGGCCGATGTCGGGATTCGATCGGGAAAAGGTCGATGCGGCGTTCTTTGCCGACAGCGGATGGAAGAGCAACCTGTTGATTAACATCGGCTATGGCGATGAAACAAAGCTCTACGATCGCCTGCCGCGCCTCTCCTTTGACGATGCCTGCCGGCTGGCATAAGGAGCCTCCATGCTTATAGCGGATAAACAAAGCTTTCGCGACGCCATGGCCCAGGTCGGCGCCGCGGTGAACATTATTACCACCGACGGCCCGGCGGGCCGGGCCGGATTTACCGCCAGCGCGGTGTGCAGCGTGACCGACGAGCCGCCGACGCTGC
>OLIJ01000104.1_pt1 | contig 56054 bp, 54 predicted proteins | sample 1609731 | NCBI WGS metagenome assembly OLIJ01 (sample SAMEA4350159, study PRJEB24818) | metagenome | biome: human; feature: gut; material: faeces | place: Denmark | collected 2013-09
TTTTCGAGGATATCAGAATGAAAAAAGTATTAGCTCTGGTCGTTGCCGCTGCTATGGGTCTGTCTTCTGCTGCTTTCGCCGCTGACGCGGTAAGCACCACTCAGGCTCCGGCTGCTGCAACTCACAGCACCACTGCCAAGACCACTCATCACAAAAAACATCACAAAGCCGCCGCTAAACCGGCCGCAGAGCAGAAAGCTCAGGCTGTGAAAAAACACAAAAAAGCTGAAGCTAAACCGGCTGCCGCTCAGAAAGCCCAGGCCGCTAAGAAACACCACAAAGCTGCAGCTAAACCAGCCGCTGCTCAGAAAGCCCAGGCCGCAAAGAAACACCACAAAGCCGCTGCTAAACCCGTAGCGCAGAAAGCTCAGGCTGCTAAAAAACACCACAAAACTACCAAGCACCACGCTGCGGCTAAACCAGCTGCACAGCCGGCTGCATAATTACCCCCGGTTAGTCTGGTATCGTAATAAATCGGCGCTGCTTCAGCGCCGTTTTTTTCTGGAGGATACTATGCTGCGGCGCTACCGTTTCGAGCTTATTCTGATCCTGCTGATTATCTGTGCGCTGGTTGCGACGCGCTTTTTCCTCTACTAACGCGGCACCGCTTAATCATCCCCTTCGATCGGATAACCCGCCAGGCGGATCGCATTTCGACAATCGCTGACCCCTGCCGCATAGCCCGCTTCAATTTCACATACCGGACTCGCACAACAGACGGGCAGCCTGACCGGCGTTGCCAGCTGCCGTTCGAGATGCGAAATTCTCTCCCTGGCAGCCAGGAGCCCGGCGGCGAATACCGCAGGCGCAATATCGTCTCTTTCACCGTTCGCAGCTGCGCGAAGCGCGTCGTTCTCTATCATCGTTTTTTCTCCTCTCTTTCGAGCATAGCCGCTTTCTTATACCCGGCTACCGATCAGCTGCCAGAGATTGTAACCAAAACCGTAAAGGGCCAGGGCCAGCAAAAAAGCGGCTGAAATCGTCATCAAACGCCGGGTATGCGCCAGCGTCAGCCAGCGATGAATGGCGAGAATATAAAGTGAGAGTACGCTGAGGTCGATAACGACCCAGAGCGCGGTGAGTATCCCAAGGCTTACGCCGGTATCAGCGGTGATATGAATAAACTGCGGAAAAAACGCGACAAAAAACAGGATATCTTTTGGATTAGCCAGCGCGGTGATAAATCCCACCGCCAGCCCACCACTGCGGCGGGCCGCCGGGTGAGCGGCTGAGGTTGCGCGCAGCATCCCTATCGCCAGAAGGGCAATGTACAGCGATCCGCCGATAGCCACCAGCGCCAGCGCCTGCGGGTCGAGGTGCAGCGCGCCGGTCAGCATTGCCGCCGCTACGGCAATCAGCAGCAGCGAGGCCAGATTTCCGCCGACCATCGTACGTACCGCGCGGGCGTAGCCCTCCCGCGCTGCCGTACCGGTCACCAGCAGCACCACCGGACCCGGAGTCGCAATCAGGGCCACAACCGTCAGACAATATCCCGCCACCAGCACGTAGTTCATGAAAATAACTCACTCAATTATTCAGATTGATGCATTCTGTCCTTTGATTTCCTGGTTGAAAAACGAGAAATGGTGAGTTTGAATGTGAGTATTACTCACCATAGAGATCCATAACGATGTCAACGCCTCCGCTGTATGCCCTGCGCGCGTTTGAGACCGCCGCGCGGCTGGGTTCATTTAGCCAGGCCGCCGCCGCGCTGCACGTTACCCCCGGCGCCGTCAGCCGGCATATCAGCACCCTGGAAGCCTGGTTCGAATGCCGACTTTTTATTCGCCAGGGGCCAAAAGTGATCATCACCGATGCCGGGCGGCAGCTGGCAAACGCGCTGGAGGAGAGCTTTTCGGCTATCGACAGAGCCTGTCATACGCTGCGCCGACAGGCGGGAAAACTGCGGCTGAAGGCCCCGTCCACGCTAACCATGCGCTGGCTGCTGGACGTACTGCGGCGATTTCGCCAGCAGCATCAGCGCCCTGAAATCGAGCTCAGCAGCGTGTGGATGGACAAGGATAGCGTGGATTTTGCTCTGGAACCGTACGACTGCGCCATCCTCCTCGGCGACGGGAATTTTGGCGCGGATAAGCGCCAGACGCTGCTGTTCGCGGAGTGGCTGATCCCGGTTTGTTCGCCGGCAATGGCCTCAGCGGCGCGTGAAGACTTAGCCTCCTGCCCGCTGATTCATCCGACCACCGATCGCCGGGACTGGCGGCGCTGGCTGCAGCATAGCGGACAGCAGCCGGCGGTAGATCTTGCCCAGGGGCTGGTTTTCGATAGCCTTGAACAGGGCAATATGGCGGCCATGAGCGGCCACGGCGTTTCGGTGGGGGATCTGCTGCTTAGCCAACAGGCGCTGCAGGCGGGATTGCTGACGCTACCGTTCAGGCAGGCCGTCGCGACCGGTGAGGGATACTATCTGGTGTGGTCCGCAAATACGCTCAGCCCGCAGCCCATCGCCCTGCTGCAGGCGTTTTTACTCGCTCACCTCCCGGGGCCTTTCCCCGACGGGGTCCTTCGTCGGGGAAAGGTGCCGCGATAACGTGCCGCGATTGGGGCGGTGGTTTAAAAAACGTTAACCGCCTGCGCCACCAGATACCCCGCAGCCCCCCAGATAAAGACGGAGACAACGGAAACATAAACCAACGCACGAATACCTTTTTTTGACATATGTCCTCCCGAGACAGGAACCAGAAATCACCGATATCATCGCGGGGACAACATCTCTGCTTGCTCAACGGCAGCTATCAATAACAGCATTTTGAGTGAGAAAATGTTTCGTTTTGCAAGTAAGCACAAATGGTGTAAAAATGGGCGGGTTTTTGTGAAGTTGTTTGTTTTCTATGACATTAGTTGACTAATTATCATGAACAAACGCTGGCAAAACGCATCATGCCCTTGCGTACACGGCGTCCTCTTTTTGGTACTTTCTGTAACCCGATATCTGTTGCTTCCGGAGCCGGTTTCTGCGGAAATGACAGCAGCAAGAAATGCGCGCTAACTGGTTGAGTTATCGACCTTCTTTGCGTGAAAAAAGGGACTTTTACTGAATGCTGACGGCCTGCTGGTTTAATTAAAATTACTGTTAACTTTCATAAACTTAAATCTCCTGCTACTTTCAATATAGCCAAAATCATCCCCGCCGCGCTCACTAAGGTGTCCTGCAGGATGGTGAGTATAATTATCTCCTCAGAGAGTGATATGCGTAGAGACGTACTGTTATTACTGTGTTCATTTTGCCTGTTTCCTCTGTTTGCGCACGCTGACGATGACGGCATGAGCGCGAAAGATATCAAGACCCTGTTTTTTGGTCATGATGACCGCAAGCCGGTAAGCAACCCCGCCGAAGCCCCTTGGGACGCCATCGGCCAGCTGGAAACGGCCAGCGGCAATTTGTGCACCGCCACCCTGATCTCCCCCAACCTGGCGCTAACCGCCGGGCACTGCCTGCTGACGCCGCCGAAGGGTAAACCGGATAAGGTCGTTGCGCTGCGCTTTATCTCGCGCAAAAACGGCTGGGTTTACGAAATTCACGGCGTCGAGGGTCGCGTAGACCCGTCGTTAGGCAAGCGCCTGAAGGCCGACGGCGACGGCTGGATCGTCCCCTCCGCCGCCGCGCCCTCGGACTTTGGTTTAGTGGTGCTGCGCTACGCGCCTTCGGGAATCGACCCGATCCCCGTATTTCCCGGCAGTAAGGCCGACCTGACCGCCGCGCTAAAGGTCGCCGAGCGCAAGGTGACCCAGTCCGGCTACCCGGAAGATCACCTCGATAATCTGTACAACCATCAGGACTGCATCGTTACCGGCTGGGCGCAGACCTCGGTTCTGTCACACCAGTGCGATACCTTACCCGGCGATAGCGGTTCGCCGCTGCTGTTAAAAACCGATAGCGGCTGGCAGGTGATTGCCGTCCAAAGCTCGGCTCCGGGGCCGAAAGATCGCTGGCGCGCGGATAATCGGGCCATTTCGGTGACCGGTTTTCGTGACAAGCTGGAGACGCTTGCCAGCGAGTAACCGTTAGCCCTGCTGCTGGCGCAGCTGAAGCAAAGAGGCAATCGGCATGGGCTCGCTGAAATAGTAGCCCTGCAGCTTGTCGCATCCCGCACGACGCAGTAGCGCCAGCTGCTGCTGATTTTCCACCCCTTCCGCCACCACCGTCATTCCCAGCGCGCCGGCAATGCGCACGGTACCGCGCACCAGCTCCGCCGCCTGCGGATCGGTATCTACCAGCCCGGCCAACGATTTATCAATCTTCAGACTGTCAAAACTGAAGCTGCGCAGATAGCCGATACTGGAGTAACCGATGCCGAAATCATCCAGCACAACGGCCGTACCCAGCGCCTTCAGGTTTTCAATGGCCGCGCGGGCGCGATCGGGGTTCTCCATCACGTAGCTTTCGGTCACTTCAATCTGCAGGCGGCGGGCCGGGAAATGGCAGCGGGCGAGCACCTGCACCACCCGCGACTCGAACTCCGGGTCGCGAAACTGCGCCGGCGAGATATTCACCGACAGCATCAGATCCCCCATCGGCTGCAGGTCGCAGCAGGCGCGATGGAGCACAAACTGACCGATCGCGTAAATCAGGCCGCTGCTCTCGGCGATGCTGATAAACGCGTCCGGCGGCAGCGCGCCCTGGGGCCGCCGCGGCCAGCGTATCAGCGCCTCCACGCCTTCGATGGTCAGCGTCCCGGCGTTGACTATCGGCTGATACCAGACGTCAAACTCATCATTTTCCAGCCCCTGACGGATGCCGTTTTCCAGATTCAGCTGATATTGCCTGGCGTCGCTCAGCGCCTCGTCGTACCAGGTCGTGCGCCCCTTTCCGGTCTTCTTCGAATGATACATGGCGATATCCGCGCGGCGAAAAAGCTCGGTGCTGGAGCAGGCCGCCGGCGTTCCGCTGGCGATCCCCAGGCTGGCGCTGATATAGATTTTGCGATCGCTCAGGTCAATCGGTGATTTCAGCATTTCCAGCACCGCCCATGCGAACGCCGACGCCTGACTTACCGCCTGCTCGCCGCCGACGGTCATGGCAAACTCATCGCCGCCCATCCGCGCCAGCATTCCCCCGACGGGCACCCTCTCCTGCAGCTCGCGGGCTATATGGGTAATCAGCGCATCGCCGACGTCATGCCCATAGTTGTCATTAACATCTTTAAAGCCATCGAGGTCGATAAACACCACGCTCTGCATCTGGTGCTGCGAACGCTCGCACAGCGCGTTGAGCCGCTCAATCAGCGCCCGCCGGTTGGGCAGCTGGCTCAGCCAGTCGGTCATGGCGATTTTACGCGCCAGCTTTTCGCCGCGCGCCAGCTTATACAGCCCAAGGCAGCTAAAGAGGATGAACAGCAGGATCAGGCTGGCAGCCACCAGCGCGATCAGGCGAATGCTGCCGGAGGCCGCCTGAGCCGCTTCCACCCCCGGCAGCCGCGGCTGCCAGCTTAGGTAGCTAATAGTCTCACCGGCGTTGGTGCGCAGCGCCACGCTATAGTCGCCGCGGGTTTCGCTGGTATGCAGATGACGAATTTGAAACGTATCCCCGAGCTTTTGCAGCATATCGGGGTTAATGTGCCGGGTAATGACCAGATAGCGCCGCGTATCGTCGTACACCTGCAGGCGGCCCATAGTCGGGCGAATCAGGCCAATACCAATAAAAGCAATGCCCTCCCGGGTACGGGTGATCCCGGCGTAGGCGCTTTTTCCGCTACGCAGCGCCTCGGCGTGCTGAGCGATCATCGTCTGCAGGCCGCTGCCGAAAAAGCGGATATCCGTTTCATTAAAGGACTGACTACGAAACGATCCCCACAGCACCCGGTAGTGCTGATCGAGGACAAAAGTACCGTCGTAGAGGTTATTTATTTTGAACCCCGAACCCCAGGAATCAAACAGCCATTTGCTATCCAGCGTTGGCGCGTAGGTCTGCTTCACGGCGTCGTCCCAGATGGAGTTATCCAGCACCAGCGACATCACGCGATTCACCGAGGTCTGCACCGCGCCGTTAACCGACAGTACCGAGCGATGGCGATCGATCTCATTCGCCTTGATGCCAATCAGGTGCTGCGACAGATAAAGCAGAGAAATAACGGAAGCGATCAGGCCCATCCCGGCCAGGAGAATAATGACCGAAAGCGTTTTGGCCGAAGGAAGATGACGCCAACCAGGCAAATTAACCATTATCTATCCTCATCGCGGCTGGGGAAAAACGCACCGAATATACTCTTTTTTAAAGAGTAATACAGAGAACAGATTTTGCCGCCCGCGGACGCAGGCGGCGTTAGATCAGGCCAGTTTTATTAACACCATTCCGACGATCAACAGCATCACGCCGATCCAGCCTTTACTATTCAAACGCTGGCCGAACAGTACCCAACCGGCGGTTATGGTTGCCGCGATGCCGAAGCCGCCCCAGAGGGCGTAGGCCACCGACAGCTCAATCCCCTTCACCGCCTGCGATAGCGCGCTGAACGCGCCCAGCACGGCGAGCAGTGACATCACGCCGTAGATCTTGCGACGAAAACCATCGGAAAACTTTAAAAAGACGTTAGCGACAATTTCCATCACGATGGCCAGCGCCAGCCAGGCCGCATGAACCCACTCAAACTGCTGCATGGGTCCTCTCTTCAGGCTGCTTTACCGCCTTCTGGGTCCCGGACTTGATTAAGACAATCCCGACCACCAGCGTCGCCAGACCCGCCATTTTGACCACCGAGAGCGTCTCATCAAACAGCAGCACGCTGAACAGAGTGATCAGCAAAATACCGATACCTTCCCACAGAGCGTAGGCCACCCCAAGGGCAATCTTTTTAACCGCGAAGGCCAGAAAAATATATGAAAGCGCAATCATTGCCAGCATCAAAATAAAACCTGTGTGGCCGCCGCTGACGCTCGCCCATTTCATCGAAAGGGTCCCGGTAATTTCTGCAATGATGGCCAGGGCTAATAAAACCCAATAAAACATGATCCCTTCTCCTGCTTGAGAATATAATCCATGACGGCCTACAGCAAAGGTAAACCGAAAAAATTCTGACGTAGATTTAGCCGTGCGCATGCTGCGCCAGCTCAGGCAGAGAGAGAGGGTCTAAAGCGCCGAGCGCCAGTGCTGTTCGCCAACAAAGCGGGAGTTTGTGCGGGAAAATGCAGGGTGATTAGAAATATACATACTGAACTGATTGTCCATAAAATTACAATTATCCGCGGTATTGCTTCTCGTCATTGCGGATGAAAATTGTCCTCGGTAGTTATACACAGTTAATTTGTAGCATAATGCTACATTATACTCAAAGCCTTTGCATTTCTTTACTTCGACTATTTGATTTGGATTAGCTTTTTCTGATGCCGATCGCCATTATGATTACGCGTCATTATTTTAATTGGGTCGCGTGATGATTTTATCGCCACCGACAGAAGCATGGCGAACAATTACTCCACGGTCTGCACGCAAAAAAGTCGTGATTTTTTATCCGCATCTGCGTCTACACTGTGAGGAAAACCAGGCTCTATTTTCAGGGATTCGTATGGCCAAACCCATCATCACTCTTAACGGATTAAAGATTGTCATCATGCTGGGCATGCTGGTCATCATCCTTACCGGCATCCGCTTCGCCGCGGATATCATCGTACCTTTTGTTCTGGCGCTGTTTCTCGCGGTGGTCCTTAACCCTCTGGTGCAGCTGCTGGTGCGCTGTCGGGTGCCGCGCGTGCTGGCGATCTCGCTACTGATCGGCGCCATCGTTATGCTGGCGGTGGTTCTGCTGGCCTCGCTGGGCACCTCCCTGAACGAGCTGGCGCGCACCCTGCCGCAGTATCGCGCGTCGTTATCAGAGCCGGTGCAGACCATCACCCCGTGGCTGCAGAGATTCGGCTTTACCGTTTCCGTCGTCGAGCTGAACAAATATATAGACCCCAACGCGGTCATGACGATGGTGACCGGCCTGCTTACCCAGCTCTCGAACGCCATGTCCTCGATCTTCCTGCTGCTGCTGACTGTGGTATTTATGCTGCTGGAGGTTCCGCAGCTGCCGGCCAAGCTGCAGCAGCTGATGACCCGCCCGGTTGAGGGCATGGGCGCAATCCAGCGCGCGCTCGACAGCGTCTCGCACTACCTGGTGCTAAAAACCGCCATTAGCCTGGTTACCGGGCTGGTGGTCTGGGGCATGCTGGTACTGCTGGACGTGCGCTTTGCCTTTATGTGGGGGCTGCTGGCTTTCGCACTCAACTATATTCCCAATATCGGCTCGGTGCTGGCGGCCATTCCGCCTATTTTGCAGGTGCTGGTATTCGGCGGCCTGTATGACGCGCTGATCGTGCTCGCGGGCTATCTGGTGATCAATCTGCTGTTCGGCAATATCCTCGAACCGCGGATTATGGGGCGCGGGCTCGGGCTCTCGACGCTGGTAGTGTTCCTGTCGCTGATTTTTTGGGGCTGGCTGCTGGGGCCGGTGGGGATGCTGCTTTCGGTGCCGCTGACCATCATCGTTAAAATTGCCCTTGAACAGAGCGAGAGCGGACAGAGCATCGCCTTCCTGCTTAGCGACCTCAGCAAGGATTAGCTCCCGACTCCCCACTACGGGCTAACCGGCCCGTAGACCACTACTCCTTTGGCATTATTGATCCTCGTCACATCTCACGTCCGTCATTCATTACTCTGAAGCTAACAATCTGCCCGCGGGCTTAATTGATGCCCTGCGCCTCGCGTCGCACACTAACTTCCACACCATGACAGTCAAAACGATTTGTCGAATCAGGAGGTTAATAATGAATGCCGAACAAACGACGGGACGGGTCTGGAACCGCCGCCGTACGGAAAAGCAGCGGCGACTGACCGCCGCCAACGTCTCCGGTAAGGTTATCCCCACCGCACAGCTGGTGGACGCGCTGGAACATCTGCTCGCCCCCGGCGATCGCGTGGTGCTGGAAGGCAACAACCAAAAGCAGGCTGACTTCCTCTCCCGCATGCTGGCGGAAGTGAACCCGCAAAAAGTCCACGACCTGCATATGATCATGCCGAGCGTCGGGCGCAGCGAACATCTGGATCTCTTTGAAAAGGGTATCGCCCGCAAGCTCGACTTCTCCTTTTCCGGCACCCAGAGCCTGCGTATTTCGCAGCTGCTGGAGGACGGCCTGCTGGAAATCGGCGCGATCCACACCTATATCGAGCTCTACTCCCGCCTGTACGTCGATCTTTCGCCGAACGTCGCGCTGATTGCCGGCTACAAAGCGGATCGCAAAGGCAACCTCTATACCGGACCGAGTACCGAAGATACCCCGGCGCTGGTGGAGGCTGCGGCCTTCCACGACGGTATCGTTATTGCCCAGGTTAATGAGCTTGTCGACGACGAGTGCGACCTGCCCCGCGTTGACATTCCGGGTTCGTGGATCGATTACGTGGTGGTCGCCGATAAGCCGTTCTTTATTGAGCCGCTGTTTACCCGCGACCCGCGCCTGATCAAGCAGGAGCATATCCTGATGGCGATGATGGCGATTAAAGGCATCTACGCCGAGCATCAGGTGCAGTCTCTTAACCACGGTATCGGTTTTAACACCGCCGCCATCGAGCTGCTGCTGCCCACCTACGGCGAGCAGCTCGGCCTGAAGGGCAAAATTTGTAAACACTGGACGCTAAACCCGCACCCGACGCTTATTCCCGCCATTGAAAGCGGTTGGGTGGAAAGCGTGCACTGCTTCGGCGGCGAGCTGGGGATGGAGGAGTACATTCGCGCGCGTCCGGACGTGTTCTTCACCGGCGCCGACGGTTCAATGCGCTCGAACCGCGCCTTCTGCCAGCTGGCGGGGCAATATGCGGTCGATATGTTTATCGGCTCGACCCTGCAGGTTGACGGCCTGGCAAACTCGTCCACGGTGACCCGCGGCCGGCTGTCAGGCTTCGGCGGCGCGCCCAACATGGGCCACGATCCGCACGGCCGCCGCCACGCGACTCCGGCCTGGCTGAACATGATAACCGAGCCCGACCCGATGCAGCGCGGTAAAAAGCTGGTAGTGCAGATGGTCGAAACCTTCCAGGCCGGCGTGAAGCCCACCTTCGTCGAAAAACTCGATGCGATCGAGGTGGCGAAAGCCTCCGGCATGCCGCTCGCGCCGGTGATGATCTACGGCGATGACGTCACCCACGTGCTCACCGAAGAAGGGATCGCCTACCTCTACCGCGCTGAAAGCCTGGAAGAGCGCAGGGCGATGGTCGCCGCGGTGGCCGGGATCACCGATATCGGCCTTGGCGTCGACGCTAAGCGCGTTGCCGCGCTGCGCCAGAGCGGCAAGGTGGTTTATCCGGAAGATATCGGCATCCGCCGTAGCGATGCGACCCGCTCTCTGCTGGCCGCCGGCAGCGTAGCCGATCTGGTGGAGTGGTCCGACGGACTCTATAACCCACCGGCAAAATTCCGGAGCTGGTAATGAAACGACTCTCCCCCCGGCGCGCTGAAGCGCAAACCGGCTGGCTTGCCCGCACCGCCAGCGAGTGCCTGATTGACGAAGCGCGGCTCAGCCCCAAACCGGGGCTGGTCGACAGCCGCGGTAACGGCGCGCATCTCGATTTAAGCCTTGCGCTGATGGAGCGTTCGGCCCGCAGCCTGCTCCCCACCTTTCAGGTGCTCGCCGAACAGAGCTGGCAGCGGCCGGCGGATATTGCGCTGCGCGAAACCATCGGCCGCCTGGGCCGGGAAGGCGAGCGGCAGATGATGCTGGCTACCGATGGGGTGAATACCCATCGCGGAGCAATTTGGGCGCTAGGCCTGCTGGTTAGCGCCGCGGCGATGCTGGGCGGGACGGGTCATTCACGGTCGATAGCGGAGACCGCCGCGCTTCTCGCCGCCCTGCCGGACGCCGCGGCGCCCAAAACCTTCAGTAAAGGCCTGCGCGCCAGCCGCCGCTGGCAGGTGCCGGGCGCTCGCGAAGAGGCGCAGCGCGCGTTTCCGCATATCACCACCCTTGCGCTACCGCAGCTGCGGCGCAGCCGGAGCGAGGGCGCCAGCGAAGACGAGGCCCGCCTCGACGCGCTGATGGCGATCATGACCTCGCTGAGCGACACCTGCGTGCTTTCCCGCGCCGGCATGTCCGGCCTTGAGGCCATGCAGCACGGCGCCCGCCGGGTGCTGGCCGCCGGCGGTTGCGCCACGGCGTGCGGACGCCGGGCGCTGGCGCAGCTTGACGCGCAGATGCTGGCGCAAAACGCCTCGCCGGGCGGCGCCGCCGATCTTCTTGCCGCCACCCTGTTTCTCGATCGGGTTGCCGGCTAACGCATTCAGAGGATGTTATGGAACAGATTAATTTGTCATTCCCTGCCAACCGCGCCCTCAGCGGCAAAGCCCTGGCAGGCGTAGTAGGCTCCGGCGATATGGAAGTGCTCTATACCGCCGGGCAAAACGCCACGCTTGAGGTTGATATCACCACCTCGGTGGACAACAGCCGGGCGCGCTGGACCGCGCTGTTTGAGCGGCTCAATCTAATCAACGGCCTGCCTGCCGGACGGCTGGTCATTCATGATTTTGGCGCCACGCCGGGCGTCGCACGTATTCGCATCGAACAGGTTTTTGAGGAGGCCGCCCATGCGTAACGATCGCAGCTTTATCGAACTCCGCGCCCGTGAACGCGCCCGCACGCTGCTGGATGACGGCAGCTACCGCGAGCTGCTGGACCCGTTCGAAGGCATCATGTCGCCGTGGCTGGGCGCCCAGGGCATCGTCCCGCAGTCCGATGACGGCATGGTGGTGGCGAAAGGCACCATTAACGGTCAGCCAGCGGTGGTCATCGCCATCGAAGGCACCTTCCAGGGCGGCAGCATGGGCGAAGTCTCCGGCGCCAAAATGGCCGCCGCGCTGGAGCTGGCGGCAGAAGATAACCGCAACGGCATCCCGACCCAGGCGGTGCTGTGCCTGGAAACCGGCGGCGTGCGCCTGCAGGAAGCCAACCTCGGCCTGGCGGCGATTGCCGACATCCACGCCGCGATTGTCGACCTGCGTCGCTATACCCCGGTGGTCGGCATTGTCTCCGGCACCGTGGGCTGCTTTGGCGGGATGTCGATTGCCGCCGCGCTGTGCAGCTACCTGATCGTCACCCGCGAAGCGCGCCTTGGGCTCAACGGCCCGCAGGTCATCGAGCAGGAAGCCGGGATCGAAGAGTATGACTCCCGCGATCGCCCGTTTATCTGGAGCATGACCGGCGGCGAGATCCGCTATGCCAGCGGCCTGGTGGATGCGCTGGTCGATGACGGCGTTAACGCGGTGAAGGCCGCCATGAACGCCGCCATTGCCGAGGGCGTTCCGGCCCAGCATCGCAGCGACAAATATGCCGACTTCCTGACCCGTCTGAGCAACTTTGACACTCGTCAGCAGGCCGATACCGCGCAGATTAAACGGCTTTTCGCCGGGGAGGTGAAATGATGACTCAGTCCAATAGCCGTGGAGCCCTGTGGCTGGAAAAACTGGCGCCAAATGCGCCGCGCATGAACGGCCTGTGCCCTTCAGTACAGGTCGCCGACGGTGAACTGAACGGCGAGAGCGTGCGCTTCATCGCCGTGGTGGCGGATGCCAATAACCACTACCCGCGCGCCGCTAAAGGCGAAGTGGGCCTGCTGGAAGGCTGGACGCTGGCAAAAGTGGTGAATGAAACCATCGATGCCGACGCGAACAGCGACGTAAAGCGCCCGATTGTGGCGGTCATCGACGTCCCAAGCCAGGCCTATGGTCGTCGGGAAGAAGCGTTCGGCATTCACCAGGCGCTGGCCGGAGCCGCAGGGGCTTACGCGAAAGCGCGCCTGGCGGGCCATCCGGTAATCGGGCTGATCGTCGGCAAGGCGATGTCCGGGGCGTTTCTCGCCCACGGTTATCAGGCCAACCGACTGATTGCCATCAACGATAAAGGCGTACTGGTGCACGCGATGGGCAAAGAGTCCGCCGCCCGTATCACTCTGCGTACCGTCGATGCGCTGGAAAAACTGGCGGCGACCATTCCGCCAATGGCCTATGACGTCAGCAACTACGCCACCCTCGGCCTGCTCTCCGACCTGCTGAACCTCAGCAACCCGGACGCGCCGTCCGATGCCGATCTGGCGCTGGTGGAACTCACCGTGCAGAAGGCCATCTCGGATGCACGTAAAGACCCAAGCCTGAAAAACCGTCTCGGCGCGGAGAATCGCCGCAGCTCTGCCCTGGTACGCGAACGGATGCGCGCCAGTTGGTAACGGGCAACATCAGAAGTACGTAAAAAAAGACCTGCCGAAAGCGGCAACCGTCGGGCGCAGCATAGCGCCCACGGATCGCTGCTTTTAGAAAAATAAAAACATCGCAATTAGCCCAATACGCTAAATCATTCAAGTTGGATCAAGGCGGCAACTGAGTGAATCCCCAGGAGCTTACTTGAGTAAGTGACTGGGGTGACAAATCTGTCAGGAACAGATTTGAACGCTGCTCGCAGCGGCCCTGATAAGGGTGAGGCTCACGGATGAGCCGAATAAGGAAGGCAGCCAACGCAGAGGCAGCTTGAAGGATGACGCGTATTTCTTTTCTTACTACAGGTGATCTATGACTTATGTAATTGTTCATGCCCTTGCGCCGATTTTTCTCATCATGCTGCTGGGCTTCTGGGCCGGCAAAGCCAAAATGGTTGATAACAAAAACGTCTCTTTGCTTAATATTTTTGTGATGGACTTTGCCCTGCCCGCCGCGCTGTTTAGCGCCACCGTGCAGACGCCGTGGGCCGGTATTGTTGCCCAGTCGCCGCTGATTGTAGTGCTGACGGGCGCGATGTGGATCACCTACGCGGCGATCTACTTCCTCGCCACCAGCGTGTTTAAAAAGTCCCCGCAGGATGCCGCCGTGCTGACCCTCACCGTGGCGCTGCCGAACTATGCCGCGCTAGGCCTGCCGATTCTCGGTAGCGTACTGGGTGAAAGCTCCGCGACGTCTCTCTCCGTCGCCGTCTCCATCGCCTGCGGTTCGGTGCTGATGACGCCGTTCTGTCTGCTGATTCTGGAGCGTGAAAAAGCGCGCGCCGCCGGTGAAAACAGCGGTTCAACGCTGGCGATGCTGCCGGTTCTGATGTGGCGTTCGGTGAAAAAACCTATTGTCTGGGGTCCGCTGCTCGGCGTGGTGCTCTCCGCTATCGGCATCAAAATGCCGGAGCTGCTGCTGGCGGCAATCAAACCGCTCGGTCTTTCAGCCACCGCGGCGGCGCTGTTCCTGACCGGGGTGATCCTCTCCGCGCGTAAGCTGCAGCTGAACGCGATGGTGAGCATTGCGACCATTGCCAAACTGCTGATCCAGCCGTTTATCGCCTGGGCTATCGTTCTGGCTTTCGGCCTGCACGGCTCCGTGGCGATCACCGCTATCCTGATGATTGCGCTGTCTGCCGGTTTCTTCGGCGTGGTGTTCGGCAACCGCTTTGGCGTGCAGTCGCCGGATGCGGAAGCGGTGCTGCTGTTAAGCTCGGTTCTGTGTATCCTGTCGCTGCCGCTGTTCATCACCTTAACTTCAGGTATCTGATATGACATTCACTTCGCGCCCTCACGATTTACTGTGGCTGAAAAGCCGCGACGCCCTGCTCAACGTTGAGGAGGCGTGGGTAGCCAGCCAGTGGCAGCCGGGTCTGCCCGTGGTCGTGCGGCGTGACGTGAATGACAATGGCGATATTCCGGTAGGCGTGCGCGGCATAAAGCGCGAACAGCGCGCCGCCGGATGGGTTAAGGCCGAGGCCGTTTCCCGCATTATCACGCCGGAAGCGCTGGTCGAGCGCCAGCGCCTGCTGCACTCGCCGTTTGTTTCCCAGCCGCCCGTTCAGGCGGCTATTTTGCTGACCACCTTTGCGTGGCCGTGGATCTGGGGCATTACCGGCAGCACGGCCTACGCCCTCGCCACCGAAATTCCCGTCCTGCACGCCGACAGCGATCTCGATCTACTGATTCGCGCCCCTGAACCGCTGACCGATGACGAACTGCGGCAGTGGCAGGCGCAGGTGGAAAAGCTGCCGTGCCGCGCCGACACCCAGATTGAAACGCCCTTTGGCGCGTTTGCGCTCAACGAATGGCTGCGCGAAGGACGCGTTCTGCTGAAAACCGCCACCGGGCCGCAGCTCACCGCGACGCCGTGGCACAGGGAGTCATGATGAAAATCCTCTTTACCTTTCCCGGCCAGGGCACCCAGCGCCCGGGAATGCTGCAAAACCTGCCCGACGGCGATGCCGTTCTTACTGAAGTCCGCGCGGTGCTTGGCGACGAAGCCAATACGCTCGACGCGCCCGATGCGCTGAAGCACACCCGCGCGGTGCAGCTTTGCCTGCTTATTGCGGGCGTGGCGTGGGCACGTGAACTGATGCGTAACGGCGTGACGCCCGATATCGTCAGCGGCCTGTCGATTGGCGCTTACCCTGCGGCGGTGGTGGCTGGCGCGCTGGATTTTCGCGACGCGCTGCGGCTGGTGGCCCTGCGCGGCGATTTAATGGAGCAGGCGTATCCCCACGGCTACGGCCTGACGGCGATTGTCGGCCTCACGCTGAATCAGGTTGAAAAGCTGATGACAGGTAGCGGCACTTACATCGCCAACCTTAATGCCGAAACGCAGATAGTGATTGCCGGCCGGGATGAGGATATGGCGGAGGTCGCGAGAAAAGCGCTGGCTGCCGGAGCCAACAAGGCTGCCCGGCTTGCGGTAAGCGTGCCGTCGCACTGTGCTTTGCTGGATAAACCGGCGGCAGAATTAGCTCAGGCGCTTGAATCAGTGACATTGTCACGTCCTCTGCTAGCCTACCTTAGCGGATCTACCGGTCGTGTGCTGTGGGAAGCGCAGAAAATCGCCGAAGATTTAGCCTTCAACATGGCGCGGACGGTACAGTGGCAGGACGCAATGGTTTCCGCCAATCAGCGCGATGCGCGGCTGGCGATTGAGATGCCGCCCGGTAGCGTGCTGACCGGGTTGACGCACCTCGCAGGCTGGCAGGGCGATGCCATCTGCATGGAGCGTAACAGCGTTGAAGTAGCACAGCATCTGGCGAAGCGCCTCAGCCGTTAAGGCTGCGGGCGTACATCCGCCCTTCTGCCGCCAGCGCCAGCAGGTCCGCATCGCGTTCGCGATGGTGGGAATAGACGATCGAAATCAGCTGACGCATCTGATACGGCTCCGCCAGCTTTAACAGCTGCACGTCGTTTTCGTAGACCTTTTTCATCCGGCCGGGCAGCAGCGCGAAGCCGACCCCGGCCTGCACCAGGCTGATCATCGAAAAGATATCGTTGACCCTGGTGACAATTTCAGGCTCGAAGTCGGCCACCTGAAAAGCCTCTCTGAAGCCCGCGTAGGTCGCGAAGCCCTCCGCAAGCGAAACGAATTTACGGTCGGCGTAGTCGCGAAGGTCGGCGGGTTTTGTCGTATCCAGCCGTTCAGCCGCCGGAGCGGCGAGAAAAATGTCGTCTTCAAACAGCGGCACCACGTCAAACGCCGAGTTGCTGAACTCCCCTGCGTTGGTGGCGATCAGGATCGCGTCCAGGGCGTCGTCTTCCAGCATATCCAGCAGCATCTGGTTGGAGCCCATCGTCAGATCCAGCTCCAGCTCCGGCCGCCGCAGCTTCATCCCCATGATGATCCGCGGGACGGTCTCCAGCGTGAGCGAATAGAGCGTGCCGATCCGCAGTCGCCCCTGGCCGACGCCGGCGACCTTTCGCGTCGCCTCCAGCCCGCGCGCCATCAGGGTGGTGACGTCCTGACAATACTCCAGCAGCGTCCAGGCCGCCGGCAGCGGCAGCAGGTTGCGTCCCTTATGGACAAACAGCGGGCAGCCCACCCCCTCTTCCAGGGTATGCAGGGCCCGGTGGACGCTGACGCCGCTGAGCTGCATCGCTTCGGCGGTTCTGGCGATATTGCCTTTGGTCATAAACATCATAAATACCGCCAGCTTACGGAAGGTAATATCCTGGTTAATGTCGTCTTTCATGGCGCTGCACTCCCTCTTTCCGCCGCGGCTCGTTATTTCTTGTGTGAATTCAAGCCAGTATAACCGTAACGCCGGTAAATGTTTTAACGCAGCGCAAGGAACCAGCCGGTGCTGTCGGGCATCAGGGAGCAGCGCAATAGCGGATAGGCAAAAAAAATGCCGGTCAGCTGCTGAGCTGACCGGCATTACGCACGCGGGCGGGGTTAATACGGCGACTACAGCGCCATATCGTGCTGCGGAGAGTCCGCAGGCTTGAGTTCCGCGGACGGCGCGGCGGCAGGCTTCGTGCCGCTCATATTAATCACCGGCGGTTTGGTCAGCTGCAGCGTCGCGGCGGTGTCGTCCCACACCTGCTGGGTCAGCGCCGGGCTATCGTTCAGCTTCTGGCCATAGCTCGGAACGATCGCGTGGATGCGGCTCTGCCACTCCGCGGAGCTGAACTGCTGCGGGAACATCTGCTTCAGCACGTTCAGGGTAATCGGCGCGGCGGTAGAGGCGCCCGGAGAGGCCCCAAGCAGCGCGGAGATGGTTTTCTGCTCGTCGACCACCACTTCGGTCCCCAGCTTCAGCACTCCGCCCTTATCGGCGTCTCTTTTAATGATCTGCACGCGCTGGCCGGCCTGAATCAGCTTCCAGTCCTCTTTACGCGCGTCCGGATAGTACTCTTTCAGCGCCGCAAAGCGGTCATCGTCGCTGAGCATCACCTGGCTCACCAGGTATTTGACCAGATCGAAGTTGTCGAGACCGACGTGGGTCATCGGCAGAACGTTATCGGTGGTGGTAGTGCTCAGCAGGTCGAAGATAGAACCATTTTTGAGGAACTTCGTCGAGAAGGTCGCGAACGGCCCGAACAGCACCACGCGCTTGCCGTCAAGGAAGCGGGCGTCAAGATGCGGAACCGACATCGGCGGCGCGCCGACCGAAGCCTGGCCGTAGACTTTTTGCAGATGCTCTTTAGTCACCGCCGGGTTTTCGGTCATCAGGAAGGAGCCGCCCACCGGGAAGCCCGCATAGTTGTCGGCTTCCGGAATACCGGTCTTTTGCAGTAATTTCAGCGCGCCGCCGCCGGCGCCGATAAAGACATATTTCGCGTCAATCGTCTGCTCGTCGCCGCTATTGACGTTTTTAATCGTCACGTGCCACGAATTATCGGCATTACGCTTAAATGCGGTTACCTCAGAGGAGGTTTGCAGCGAGAAGTTATTATTTTTCTTCAGGCTGCCGATCAGCTGACGGGTTATTTCGCCGTAGTTGACGTCGGTCCCGACCGGGGTCCAGGTGGCCGCCACTTTTTGCTGCGGATCGCGCCCTTCCATCACCAACGGCGCCCACTGTTTAATTTGCGCATGGTCGGTGGAGAATTTCATCCCCTGGAATAGTGTGGTTTGCTGCAGAGCGGTATAACGTTTTTGCAGATAATCAACGTTATCGCCCCAGACAAAGCTCATATGCGGGGTGGAATTAATAAATGAGTGCGGGTCATGCAAAATGCCGCGCTTTACCTGCGCCGTCCAGAACTGACGGGAAATCATAAACTGCTCGTTGATATCCAGCGCCTTACTGACGTCAATGGAGCCGTCCGCACGCTCTGGCGTGTAGTTCAGCTCCATGTTTGCCGAGTGGCCCGTACCGGCATTGTTCCAGCCGTTAGAGGACTCCAGCGCAACGCCGTCAAGCTTCTCTACCATCACCTGCTTCCAGTCCGGCTGTAATTCCTGCAGCCAGGTGCCGAGCGAGGCGCTCATGATTCCGCCGCCAATCAGCAGAAAATCGGTTTTCTTTGCGGCGTCGGTATTTGCGTAGGTTGCCGTACTGACGAACAGCGCCAATGCGGTCACGGATAAGATCGAGTTTTTTATTGCAGGCATAATAGAATTATCGCATAGCATAATGAAATAAGTGCCAACATGTTAACGCACTTTCATTATATTTTAAAATATCATTTACATTTTCCGCACAGTTAATCAATTATTTGAATTTACTTTTTTAACTTAAAAAAGTAAAAAGTGATTAATAAAAGTAAAATGCGTCAACGTATAGCGATAATTAAAGGGCTGACGGCGCTCCCCGCCGGTTTCTTTAGTTACATAAGGTAAAAGCAGCGGCGCGCGGGAATATGGCGCGCCGCCGGGAATTAACTCTGCGACCCTGCCAGCTGATGCGTTTTATCCTGTAACGCAATGCGCAGATGATCGTTATTTTCCATCAGCAGCTCGCGCGCCCGCCATGCGTCAAGCCCGCTAAGCAGCATCAAAATCGCCGTCCGGCAGTGCTGATTGCAGCCGGCAAGCGCGGCTTTCGCCTCACTGCGCGAACAGCCGGCGGCCTCCATTACGATGGCGATTTGGCGTTCAGCCCAGCGCGGGCTGGTGGCCTGCAGATCGACGCGCAGGTTGCTGAAGACCCTGCCGCCGCGAATGGCCAGCCCGGTGGTCAGCATGCTGAGGAGCTGCCGCTGCGCCAGCTGGGCTTTCGGGTTACCAAACCCCGCGACCGCTTCCGGACCGGTTTGCGGCGCAACGATAATGTCCGCCAGCTGCGCCGCTTCGCTATCCGCCTGCTGGGTCAGCACCGCGACCGGCGCGCCGAGCGACCAGGCGTGGCGCATCGCTCCCCATACCCACGGCGTTTTGCCGCTGACCGTCAGCGCCAGCAGCATATCGTTATTGCTAAAGCGCAGCGCCTGCAGCTCGCAAGCGCCAAGATCGTAGTCGTTGGCGGCCGTTTCCATCTCCTGCAGCGCCGCCGCTGGCCCACCGGCGATGAGCCCCACCAGCGAATGTTTCTCCTCAGGCGCAAACTCGTTGACGGCCTGCAGGGCCGCGCGTCCGGATGCGCCGGCGCCGACAATCACCAGCCGCCCTCCTCGGCTAAGGGTCGCCGCGGCGTTATCGACCAGGCGGGTCATTTCCGGCAGGCAGGCGTCGATGGCGTTGGCAATCTGCCGACCGTCTGCGTGCAGCATCGTCAGCATGTCGTAGGTGGTGAGACTATCGATGCGGCGGGTATCAGGGTGGCGTCGTTCCGTCATTGAAGCGGTTGGCTTACTGCTCATAAAAACCTCCATTTAAATAACTCCGCATTCACTATAGGGATATTTACCGCCGTCTCCTGCGAGTGGGGTCACGCTTCCCGGTTCCCGGCGAATCGTTTATTGCTTTTTTACATGCCTTTAAGAAATTCACACCATCAGCGATAATAGGCCTTCGCTGTTTACCCTGGGGTTGTTATGAATGAGTTAGCGGAGCAGGAACCGCCCGCGCGCAAACGCCGTAAGAGCATGAAGCTGAGTACCGCCGTGACGCTGATGATTGGCAGCGTGCTGGGTTCGGTACTGCTGCTTGTCTACGCGCTGTGGTTTATCCAAATCAGTGATACCACCCGCGACGGGCTGAAAGACACCGCCCTGGCGGTGGCGCGGACGCTTGCCGATATGCCGGAAGTGAAGCGCGGCCTGACCCAGCCGGCGGACAGCGATATTATTCAGCCGCTGGCGCAGGCGATCGTCCGGCGCAACGATCTGCTGTTTGCGGTGGTCACCGATATGCAGGGTATTCGCTACTCGCACCCCAACAGCCAGATTATCGGCAAGCGGTTTATTGGCGATGACATTAACCCCACGCTGCAGGGAAAGGAGAACGTTGCCGTCAACCACGGCGTGCTGGCCCCGGCCCTGCGCGCCTTTACGCCGGTCTTTGACGCTAACCACCGGCAAATTGGCGTCGTGGCAATCGGTATTTCGCTTAGCAAGGTGGATACCCAGATTGCCAACAGCCGCTGGGACGTCCTCTTTACCGTGCTGTTCAGCGCCCTGGTCTGCGGTCTCGGAACCTGGAGCCTGGTTCGCGGCCTCAAGCGCGTGCTGCTCGGCCTGGAGCCGCAGGAGATCTCCACCCAGTACCAGCAGCGCCAGGCGATGCTGCACTCGTTAAAAGAGGGCGTGGTGGCGGTCGATACCGAAGGGCAAGTGACCCTTATCAATCCGGCCGCGCGCGAAATTTTGTTCAGCGGCCCCGATAAAACCCTCGGCCATACGCCGCTGCTCGCCGATTTACAGGAGGTCCTGCGCACCGGGACGCCAATTTACGACCGCGAGCTCGGCTGCAACGGTCTGCTGCTTATCAGCAATACCGTACCGGTGCGCAGCCAGAACGCCACCGTCGGCGCCATCAGCACCTTCCGCGACAAGACCGAGGTCAGCCAGCTGCTGCAGCGACTCGACGGCATGGTCAACTATGTGGATGCGCTGCGTACCACTTCCCACGAGTTTATGAATAAGCTGCACGTCATCCTCGGCCTGCTGAATATGAAAAGCTATGACAAGCTTGAGGAGTACGTGCTACAAACCGCCCATACCTATCAGGCCGACATCGGCGAAATCCAGCACCGCATAAAATCGCCGGTGGTCGCCGGCTTTTTGATTGGTAAAATCCAGCGCGCGAAAGAGCGTGGGTTTAGCCTTAACCTCGCGGAGGAGAGCCTCGTCCCCGACTGCCCCAACGAAAAGCAGATTACCGTCCTGGTCACCGTACTGGGCAATTTGATTGAGAATGCGCTCGACGCCATGCACGAGCAGCACGAGGGTGAAGTCAGCCTGCTGTTACACTATCAAAATGGCTGGCTAAGCGGCGAAGTGAGCGACGACGGCCCGGGGATCCCGGAGGCGAATATCGATGCCATCTTTAATAAAGGCTTCTCCACCAAAGGCGAGAATCGCGGCGTCGGCCTGTTTCTTGCCAGCCAGCAGCTGCGCGAACTGGGCGGGACGCTTGCCGTCGAGTCCGAACCCGGCGTATTTACCCAATTTTTTGTCCACCTACCCTGGGATAGTAAAAGGAACAGTGCGTGATAAATGTATTAATTGTTGATGACGATGCCATGGTAGCCGAACTGAACCGCCTGTACGTGGCGCGGATTTCCGGTTTCAGCTGCTGCGGCACCGCATCTACGCTGAATAAGGCCCGGGAGATGATTAACGACGACGAGCTGGAGATCGATCTGGTACTGCTCGACGTCTATATGCAGCACGATAGCGGGCTGGATCTGCTGCCGACCATCCGCGCCTCCGGCCGCGCCATCGACGTGATTATGATCACCTCCGCCGCCGATGCCGCCACCGTACAAACGTCGATGCACTACGGCGTTGTCGATTATCTGATTAAGCCCTTCCAGTTCCCGCGTTTTGAGGAGGCGTTAACCGCCTGGCGCGAGAAAAGAAAGCTGATGACCGGACAGACTTATTATGAGCAGGCGGACGTTGACCGCCTGCTGCACGGCGACGCGCCGGAAGCAACCGACGCGCGTAAGCTGCCGAAGGGGCTCACCTCGCAAACGCTGCGCACGCTCTGCCAGTGGATCGATGCGCACCCGGCGACCGAATTCTCCACCGACGAGCTGGCGGTCGCGGTGAACATTTCCCGCGTCTCCTGCCGCAAATATCTGATTTGGCTGGCGCAGATTAATATCCTCTACACCAGCATTCACTACGGCGCCACCGGCCGGCCGGTCTATCGCTATCGGCTGGTGGCGGAGCAGTACAGCCTGCTCAAGCAGTACAGTCAGTAAGCCGATAGCCGCTATCCAGCAGCTGAAAGCGAAAGCGGCGCTGCGATGAGAGGATCACTTCGCGATTTTTAGTCACAAAAATCGCTTCAATATCCTCACGTTGACGCAGCGCTGCGCGCCCCTTCTCAACGCCCAGGCCGTAGATCAGGGTGGTCCAGATATCACCGTCGAGAGAGTCATCAGAAATGATGGTCACGCTCTCCAGCTCGTTATCCAACGGATAGCCGCTGCGCGGGTCGAGAATATGGTGCCAGCGCCTGCCGCCCTGCTCAAAATAGCGCTCATAGACGCCGGAGGTCACCACCGACTGGCCGGTAACCGCAATCGTGCCGACCAGCTCGTCGGCGGGGGCAAACGGTTTTTTCAGACCAATGGACCACTCCCCGAGGGTATGCACGTTTCCCCCGAGATTAATCAGCGCCGCGTCGACGCCCTGCCGCCGCAGGTCATCGCGCACCCGATCGGCAATGTAGCCTTTGGCAATGGCGCCAAGGTCGATCTCCATACCCGGCTGAGCAAGAAACACGCTGCCCGCCGCCTCATCAAGGATCACATCCTGCGGCCGGGTCAGCGGCAGGCGGGCGGCAATCTCTGCCGCCGCCGGAACGCTGCGCCCCTGAAAGCCGATGCGCCAGAGCTTTACCAGCGGGCCAATCGCCCGGTTGAACGCGCTATCCCGCACCATGCTGGCGGCTTTTGCGCATTTGATCAGCTGATACACCGGACGGCTGACGGCCACCGCATGGCGACCGGCAGCATGGTTAATATCCATGACCTGCGAGCGCGCGCGGTTTACGGTAAGCAGATCTTCGTAGCGTTTAATCAGCTGGAAGATGCGGGAGGCGAGCGCGTCATCGTGACGGAACAGTTTAAGCAAAATGGGCGAACCCATTAAAACGGCGGAGTAGCTATAGACGCGACTATCGTCAGACATGGTTGCAGCTCCTGTGGATGACCCCGGCTCGCGGCCGGGGTATATCGCGAAGGGTTATCCTCTGGCGCGTTTTGCCGCCTCATGGCCCGCCAGGGTGCCAAAGATAATGATATCCGCCACCGCATTGCCGCCGATACGGTTGCCGCCGTGGATGCCGCCGACCACTTCCCCGGCGGCATAGGCGCCGGGAATCGGCTGCTGAGCGGTATTTAACACCGCGGTCGCGGTATTAATCGTCACCCCGCCCATAGTGTGGTGAACGCCCGGGGCGATGCGGATCGCATGGAACGGCCCTTCGTTAATCGGCGCCCGCAGCGCGGTGGTCCGGCCAAAATCATCGTCACGCTGGTTTTCAACAAAGCCGTTGTAGCGTTCGAGGGTGGCAAGGAAGGCATGGTAATCCATCCCCAGCGTCTCCGCCAGTTCGCGCGGGGAGCTGGCGCTGGTGGCCAGGCCTTTGGCGATATATTCATCTGCCGCTTTGTTTTTTGCCCGCACATGCTCGTCAAAGACGATCCAGGCGTACTGCTCCGGCAGCGCGATAATCGCCGCCGATACTTTATCGCGGGTCGCCATTTCGTTAAAGAAGCGCCGCCCCTGCTGGCTCACCAGAATGGCTCCGCCGCCGCGAATCGACTCCGAAATCAGGTATGAAGTCTTCTGCTCAACGGTCGGGTGGATCTGGATTTCGCCCATATCCACGGTGCCGGCGCCGATGCGTTCCAGCAGCGCGATGCCGCCGCCGGTCGCCCCTTTATGGTTGGTGGTGACAAAACCGGCGAGATCCGGACGGTACTTCACCACCATCGCGCTGTTGGCGCTGAAGCCGCCGGTGGCGACCACGATGCTCTTCGTTTGCACGTCGAAGCGCTCCTGCTCATCGTTGAGCAGACGTACGCCGCTCACTTCGTCGTTTGCCATCAGGATCTCTTCGACCGAGGTGTCCAGCATCACGTCAATCCCGCGTTTGCTGATATTGCGCACCAGGCCGCTAATCAGATAGCCGCCGACCGCCGACCCGTCGCGCGGACGGTGGGTACGATCAATGCTCATCCCGCCGGTGGTGGTGATATCGTTAAGCATGATCCCGCGGCGGGCCAGCCACTCAATCGCCTCCGGGGCGTTTTCAACAAAGCGGCGCAGCAGCTCAGGGTTGTTTTTGTTATGCCCGCCCTTCAGGCTTTCCTGATAGAACAGCTCTTTGCTGTCCACGATCCCTTTTACCCGCTGGAAGCGCGTTTCCGCGGCGTTCATCCCGGCGGAGGCTTTAATGGTGTTGCCGCCGATAGTCGGCATTTTTTCAACGAGCAGCACGCTGGCGCCTTCATCATGGGCCTGAATCGCCGCCGCCAGACCCGCGCCGCCGCTGCCCACCACCACCACGTCGTAGCTTTTCACCGCGCGATCGTCGCCGCCCTCTTCAATCGCCAGCGCTTTGCTGGATTTCAGCATCGCTTTGGATACCGCTTTTTTCACCGCCTCGCTTTGGCTGGTGGCGCCGGATATGGCGTCAACGTGCGGAGTGTTGGCGGTCAAAATGCGCTCGCGGATCTCTTCAAAGCTGGTGGTGAACTCCACGGTCTGTACCGCGCTGGAGGCCAGCTCCACGTCGGCAATGCGATCGCTCTCAAGGCTGACGTGGATAACCAGCTCGCTGGCCTCGTCCTGTACGGTTTCAACAAAGACGCCGGGCTTAAACTTCGCATCGCCCATGCTCATATCGCGGATCATCGCTTCCACCAGCGAGAAGCGCCACAGCGGCTCCGGAATATGCAGGGCTTCACGCCGGGTGCTGTCGATAAACAGCTCCAGATTTTCGCCATCGGCAACGCGGTCGGTCCAGTCAGGATAGGCAATGCAGGCCCGCCCAACGGCGATCAGATCGTAGCCGCGATCCAGCCCCTGCTCGGCATCTGCGGCGTTAACGATCCCGCCAACGCCCATCACCGGAACCTGCGCGAGGTTAGCGGAGCGCAGCGCGCAGTATTTTTCAATCAGCGGCGTCGGATCGCGGGTATCGACGATGGAGGGGCGCAGCGAGGCGCCTACCGAGAAGTGCAGATAGTCGAGGCCCCGCGCCGCCAGTTTTTCCAGCAGGTAGAGGGTGTCGTCAAAGCGGATGCCCGGCTCTTCCAGCTCTTCCGGCGAGAAACGGTAGCCGATAATAAAAGCGTCGTCCGCGTACTGGCTGACCATTTTATGGGTGATATCCAGTACCGCCAGCGGGAATCTGGCGCGATTATCGCGGCTGCCGCCCCAGCAGTCGTCACGCTGGTTAGAGTTAGGGGAATAGAACTGCTGGATAAGATAGGTATTGGCGCCGTGAATTTCGACCCCGTCAAAACCGGCCTGAATCGCGCGGCGGACGCCGTCACCAAATTTCGCGATCGTCTCCTCTACTTCCTCAGCGCTTAGCGCGCGCGGCATCGCGGCGCCGTCGCGCGGAGCGGCCAGCGCGCTCGGCGCTACCGGCTGTCGGCCGCCGATAAGCTGCGGGTCGACCATGCGGCCGCCGTGATAGACCTGCAAAACGGCTTTCGACCCTTCCGCCTGGATGGCTTCGGCAATTTTGGCCAGGCCGGCAATTTTGTCATCATTGTCGATGCCTATGGCGCCAGGGAAAGCCAGGCCATAGTCATCGATAAAGCAGCACTCGACGATAATGGTACCGATGCTGCCCGCTCGGGCGCGGTAGTACTCCACCAGCTCGCTGGTGACGGAGCCGTCAAAATAGCCGGTGCAGGTGGTCATCGGTGCCATAAACAGGCGGTTTTTTAGCTCAGTTCCGTTTGGTAAGGTAAAGGGCTGCAAAATACGTTGATTACTGGTCATAGTAATACTCCAGATTTTAAATATTGAAATTCAGAATTCGGTAAGGAATTTATTTTTAGTTGTGCTTTTAATTCCTGTTGTCATGCTAATAATATAGCGAATTTTTTAGTTACCAAATCACTTACGTTAGTTAAAAAACTATTTAATACCAACAATAACATCACTACCTCCATCGTATTATTTTTTTAAAATACAACGTTTACATAAAGCATAATATCGATAACAAATAAGATACTTTTGTTAATAAGCAATAAAATGGGCGTTAATATAATAACCAATAAAAATCAACATGTTAAAAGGCAACTCCGTTTCATCAAGACTCTAAAAACCGATTTATTTTTAACATTTAGCGATATTTCGCACAAATAACCACCCTCTCCCGTAGGGTTATTGCAAGAAGTAAAAAAAACGCCACACCCCTGGATTTATTGATCTCAATCAATTGCAATTCGACATCAAAGAGCAATATATAAATAACCAACAGATTTAATTTAGCGCCCTAAAAAATGCGTTAAATAACCGTCGCGGTGATAATAAAAGCCAATGATTAATAACTAAAGAAAGTTTTGAAATTAAAGAAATCAGAAGTCACCGATGACTAAACCTTATTTTTAACTACTTGCAGATACTCATTATGAAAGAGAAAAAGACAACCACGCCGCCTGCCGGTGCAGCCAGTCCTAAGGCTGTTGATAAAAGTCGTCTGCTGATGATGGCGCTGCCCATTATCGTGGCCGTACTGCTACTTTTCATCCCGGTGCCTGATGGCCTGCCGCCATATGCCTGGCACTACTTTGCCATTTTCGTCGGCGTGATCGTCGGTCTGATTTTCGAACCCCTTCCCGGGGCGGTGATCGGGATCACCGGGGTGGTGGTTATCGCCCTGTGCAGCCAGTGGCTGCTATTCGATCCGGCGCAGCTGGCGGACCCCAAATTCAAGCTTGCCGGCGCCTCGTTTAAGTGGGCGGTAAGCGGCTTTGGTAACTCTACCGTGTGGCTGATTTTCGGCGCCTTTATGTTTGCCGCTGGCTACGACAAAACCCAGTTTGGACGCCGTCTGGCGCTGATTCTGGTGAAATACCTCGGCCGCCGCAGCCTGACGTTGGGCTACGCCATCACCTTTGCCGACCTGCTGCTGGCCCCCTTCACTCCGTCGAATACCGCCCGTAGCGGCGGGACGATTTACCCGATTATCGCCAACCTGCCGCCGCTGTATGGCTCTAAGCCTAACGACCCTAGCGCCCGGCGGATCGGTTCCTATCTGATGTGGGTGGCTATTACCGCCGCCTGTATTACCAGCTCGATGTTCCTCTCGGCGCTGGCGCCTAACCTGCTGGCCCTCGCGCTGGTGAAAAGTATTGTCGGTATCAATATCTCCTGGGGCACCTGGTTTATCGCCTTCCTGCCGGTGGGCGTGCTGCTGATTCTGGTGATGCCGCTGCTGGCCTACTGGTTCTATCCGCCGGAGGTGAAGGTGAATGATGAGGTGCCGCTGTGGGCCGCGCGTGAGCTGGAAAAACTGGGTCGGCTGTCGCGTAATGAAATTCTGCTGCTGGTGTTCGTCTGCTTCGCGCTGACGATGTGGATCTTCGCCGCCGAGTGGATTGAACCGGCGCTGGCGGCGCTGCTGGTCATCGTCCTGATGCTGTGGACCGGCGTTCTGTCATGGAGCGATATCACCAATAATAAAGCGGCGTGGAATACCTTCGTCTGGTTCGCCACCCTGGTGGCGCTGGCGGATGGCCTCTCCTCCACCGGCTTTATCGCCTGGCTGGGTAAAGAAGGCGGCGCGCTGATGAGCGGTATCTCTCCGGGAGTCGCCACCATCTTGCTGCTGCTGGCGTTCTACCTGCTGCACTACCTGTTTGCCAGCACCACCGCCCATACCACCGCGCTGCTGCCGGCCATGCTGACCATCGCCTCCACCATTCCGGGTATGAATATGCAGGTATTCGTACTGCTGATGGTCACTTCGCTGGGCATTATGGGGATCATCACCCCGTACGGTACCGGCCCCAGCCCGATCTACTACGGCAGCGGCTATCTGCCGACCAAAGACTACTGGCGCCTCGGCACCATCTTCGGCGCCATCTTCCTGGCCGCCCTGCTGCTGATTGGTTATCCGTGGATGTCCATGATGTTCTGATTCACAACCGTCGGGGTCACTCCCGGCGGTTTTACTCTTAGGGAGCTTAAACAATGTCGACTAAACCTTTTGTTTATCAGGAAGCTTTTCCGCTGGCGAAAGATAAGACTGAATACTATCTGCTGAGCAAAGAGCACGTCAGCGTCGCCGGGTTCGAGGGCGAGGAAATTCTCAAGGTTGCGCCTGAAGCGCTCACCCTGCTGGCCCAGCAGGCATTTCACGACGCGGCCTTTATGCTGCGCGTTTCCCACCAGCAGCAGGTAGCGGCCATTCTGCTCGATCCCGAGGCCAGCGAAAACGACAAGTACGTCGCCCTGCAGTTCCTGCGTAACTCAGAGATTGCCGCCAAGGGCATTCTGCCCACCTGTCAGGACACCGGCACCGCCATCATCATGGGCAAGAAAGGCCAGCGGGTGTGGACCGGCGGCGGCGACGAAGCGGCGCTGGCGCGCGGCGTCTACAACACCTATACCGAAGATAACCTGCGCTATTCGCAAAACGCCGCCCTCGATATGTATAAAGAGGTCAACACCGGCACCAACCTGCCGGCGCAGATTGACCTCTACGCCACCGACGGCGACGAATACAAATTCTTGTGCATGGCAAAAGGCGGCGGTTCGGCCAACAAAACCTATCTCTATCAGGAAACCAAGGCGCTGATTACCCCGGCGAAGCTGAAAAACTACCTCGTCGAGAAGATGCGTACCCTCGGCACCGCCGCCTGCCCGCCGAACCACATTGCTTTTGTTATCGGCGGGACCCTCTCGGAAACGACCCTTAAAACCGTTATAATGGCCTCCACCCCCTATTTTTACGCCCTGCCAACCGAAGGCAACGAGCACGGCCAGGCGTTCCGCGACGTGCAGCTGGAGCAGGAGCTGCTGCTGGCCGCGCGGGATCTCGGCTTCGGCGCGCAGTTTGGCGGCAAGTACTTTGCCCACGACATCCGCGTGATTCGCCTGCCGCGCCACGGCGCCTCCTGCCCGGTCGGGATGGGGGTTTCCTGCTCCGCCGACCGCAACATCAAGGCGAAGATCAACCGTCACGGGATCTGGATTGAGAAACTGGAGAGCAACCCCGGCCAGTACATCCCGGAAGCGCTGCGCCGGCAGGGTGAAGGCCAGGTCGTCAGCATTGACCTCAATCAGCCGATGAACGATATCCTCAAGCAGCTTTCGGCCCATCCGGTTTCAACCCGCCTGACGCTGAACGGCACGATTATCGTCGCCCGCGATATCGCCCACGCTAAGCTCAAGGAGCTGCTGGATAACGGTGAAGCGCTGCCGCAGTATGTGAAAGATCACCCGATCTACTACGCCGGTCCGGCGAAAACGCCGGAGGGTTATGCGTCAGGTTCGCTGGGGCCGACCACCGCCGGAAGGATGGACTCCTACGTCGATCTGCTGCAGTCCCACGGCGCGAGCATGGTGATGCTGGCGAAAGGCAACCGCAGCCAGCAGGTGACCGATGCCTGCCACAAGCACGGCGGCTTCTATCTCGGCAGCATCGGCGGCCCGGCGGCGGTGCTGGCGCAGCAGAGTATTAAGAGCCTTGAGTGCGTGGCTTATCCGGAGCTGGGAATGGAGGCTATCTGGAAAATCGAGGTGGAAGACTTCCCGGCGTTTATTCTGGTGGATGATAAAGGCAACGACTTCTTCCAGCAGATCCAGACCTCGCAGTGCGCGAGCTGCGTGAAATAATCGCCCCGATCGTCGGGTGAGCGCCTGCCGGCGAATCCACCGGCAGGTATTTTTAACACGCCGCCGCTGCGCTCTGCGGGGCGGTTATTTGTGTCGCTTAGCGGCACGAACGACTAAAACTAATTATAAATCTGACCAATACTTAACGCTTTTAAGCCAGTGGGCTGTGTCGTAATTACGTACTTTTTATTCAAGGAGACAGTAATGACAACGCATCGCAGTGAAAAAGACTCTATGGGCGCGATTGAGGTTCCTGCCGACAGGCTATGGGGCGCGCAAACCCAGCGTTCGCTGGAGCATTTTAGGATCTCAACGGAAAAAATGCCGGGTGAACTTATCTACGCCCTGGCGTTGACCAAACGCGCAGCGGCGAAGGTGAATCAGGATTTAGGCCTGCTGGCCGGCGAAAAAGCGCAGGCCATCGTCGAGGCCGCCGATGAAGTGCTGGCGGGAAAGCATAGCGCAGAATTTCCGCTGGCTATCTGGCAAACCGGCTCCGGTACCCAAAGCAATATGAATATGAATGAGGTGCTGGCAAACCGGGCCAGCGAGCTGCTGGGCGGCGTGCGGGGCATGGAGCGCAAGGTGCATCCGAACGATGACGTCAACAAGAGCCAGAGCTCCAACGACGTCTTCCCGACGGCGATGCACGTGGCGGCCATTATCGCGCTGCGGGAGACGCTCATTCCCCAGCTTAAGGTGCTGAAAAAAACGCTTAGCGACAAATCCGCCGCGTTCAGCGATATCGTTAAAATCGGCCGCACGCACCTGCAGGACGCCACGCCGCTGACCCTGGGGCAGGAGTTCTCCGGCTGGGTCGCCATGCTCGAACATAACCTCCGCCACCTTGAGCTGAGCCTGCCGCATCTGAGCGAGCTGGCGCTGGGCGGTACGGCGGTGGGAACCGGACTGAACACCCACCCCGAATACGCGGTGCGGGTCGCGGCAGAGCTGGCGGAGAGTAGCGGCCAGCCGTTTGTTACCGCGCCGAACAAGTTTGAGGCGCTGGCGACCTGCGACGCGCTGGTCCACGCCCACGGCGCGCTGAAGGGGCTGGCGGCGTCGCTGATGAAGATTGCTAACGACGTGCGCTGGCTGGCCTCGGGGCCGCGCTGCGGTATCGGCGAAATTGCGATTCCGGAGAATGAGCCGGGCTCATCGATCATGCCGGGCAAGGTCAACCCGACCCAGTGCGAAGCCATGACCATGCTGTGCTGTCAGGTGATGGGTAACGACGTGGCGCTGAATATCGGCGGTGCTTCCGGTAACTTTGAGCTCAACGTCTATCGCCCGATGGTGATCCATAACTTCCTGCAGTCGGTGCGGCTGCTGGCCGACGGCATGGAGAGTTTCAACGAACACTGCGCGGTCGGGATCGAGCCTAATAGGGAACGAATCAACCAGCTGCTCAACGAGTCTCTGATGCTGGTGACGGCGCTGAATACCCATATCGGCTATGACAAAGCGGCGGAAATTGCCAAAAAAGCGCATAAAGAGGGGCTGACGCTGAAAGCCTCGGCGCTGGCGCTCGGCTACCTGACGGAGGCCGAGTTCGACAGCTGGGTGCGCCCGGAAGAGATGGTCGGCAGCATGGCTACTCGCTAGCCAGCCACAGGTGCAGGCGCGGGATCAGTAATCTGAGCGACTGCGCCTGGGGTTTATAGCGATACTGGACATTGTCGGCATCGTAATTCAGTAACTCGCCAATATCCGGCACGCTGACCCCCTGAGTGCCGGATATCAGCGTAATGAGTGGCCCAGGGCAGGCGTACTGCACCTGTTTTTGCTCGCCGGCGTACCAGACGCGGGCGATAGGCTGGACTTTGACCGGTCGCTTAATCTTCAGCTTCGCCCGCTGCGGCAGGGCGGCAATATCCTGATACTCCCGCTCCAGCTTGCTCTGCCACTGCTCGCGCGTCCACGGCGGCACCGCGCGCGGCGACTGCAGGCTTTTTTCCAGCTGCATTAGCACCTCATCGCGGGTTAAATTCTTAATCACGTGCTTATTGGCCCAGCCAAAGCGGATGGTGCTGGGATCGAACAGCGGCGTCAGCGTGCGGTAGGCGCTAAGGGTGATTAATCCCGGCAGATGACGATGCACCCACTCAAAGCGGGCCGCGGCGGGGAGGGCGGAGTCGACGGTAATGATTTTTTCGAAGGTGGCCTTTAGCGCGTTGATGCTGGCGATTTTTTGCCGCAGGTCGGCCTGCTCCTCGGCGCTGGTTTGCAGGCAGATCGTCCCGGGAAGGCGCACCGCCGCCTTGCTGCTGCGGCTTTCCGATTGCTGCTGGATAAACAGATGGCCGTAGTGCCTGAGGGCCATTTCCAGCGCCGTTTTACCGATATGCTGCACGACCTGAATCGTCTCAAGCGGGTCGTGTTCGGCATCTTTGCTCACCGCCGGTAGCTCAAATACCCGCGCGGCTAGCAGACGACAGCGGCTTAACGCCTGCTGCAGCTCCTGCAGCTCCCGCTCAAGCTGGCGAAAGGTGCCATTGAGTCGTTCAACAAGGTCGTAATTTGCCATCCGCGCCACCTTAGTTACAACATACTAATTGATTTTTAACTATACGCAGGCCGCAGCGCCTGCGCAAGAGGGGTCAGCCAGAGGTAAAATTCGGCAGCTGGTGGTAAATCGGCCAGCTAAAGCTGAAGCATGCGCCGCCCAGCGGGCTGGTGCGGCAGCTCACCTCGCCGGACATCGCCTGGGCGATGCTGTGGACGATAGCCAGGCCGAGCCCACAGCCGCCGGTCGCCCGATCGCGGCTAGGGTCAAGCCGGACAAACGGCTCAAACACCCGTTCGCGCTCGGCAGGGTCGATGCCCGGGCCGTCGTCATTGACCTGGAGAGTCGCCCGCGATCCCGCGAGCGTCAGGCTCACCTGAATCTGCTGATTACTGTAGCGAAGCGCGTTATTGACCAGATTGTCGAGCACGCGCTCCATCAGGCGCATATCCAGCGCGCCGTAGTCGCCGGCGACCACCTCGTGAAGCGTCACCTCGCGCTGCGGGTTAACCATCTGAACGTCTTCCACGTGGGCCTTAATCCAGGCCGGGAAGTCAGGGGTGGTCAGGCTCAGCTCATTTTGCGGCCGGTCAAGGCGGGCGTAGGTTAAAAGCTCTTCGATAAGGGCTTCCAGCTGTCCGATATCGCGGTTTAAGGCCTGTGATTCCGCGGTGGTCAGATTTTCACTCATCTCAAGGCGGTAGCGCAGGCGCACCAGCGGCGTGCGCAGCTCGTGCGCAATCCCGTCGATCAGCTGCTTTTTACTGGCGATCAGGGCGTTGATATTATCGGCCATCTGGTTAAAGGCCACGCCCAGCCGCTCAAAGCTGGACATGCTATCGAAATGGATGCGCTCGCTAAAATGTCCCTCGCCGAAACGCTGGGCGGCGGTCTCAAGGCGCAGCATATCCTGCCAGTGCGGGCGCATCCAGACGAAGACCGGGAACGCCAGCGAAATGGCGATAAAGGCCATCAGCGCGACGTCCAGCAGGCGCATCTCATGCAAAAAATAGAGATAGGGGACCGGGCCTACCGACAACACGTAGTGGCTGCGCGGAATGCGCTGAATAAAGGTGTATTGATCGTCCAGGGCGACGATATCGCCGGCGCGCAGATGCTGCATCGAACTCTCCGCCAGCTTGAATTTGCTCAGCGGTTCAATATGCAGATCAAACGACAGGTTGAGATCCAGCTCTTTGAGCGTTTTGCTCCAGTCACGCGGCGGAATTTCCCGCAATTCGCTGCGCATCAGGTACAGCGAGCTTTTCATCAGATCGTCCAGCGACTGGCGGCCCGCGCGCTCGGCGGTAAATTTATACACCAGACCGACCAGCATGGTCATGACCAGAAAACAGACGAACAGCAGGAGGTAAAACTGCACAAACAGCTTTTTCATAGCCGGACCCGTTAATTAATTGTCCCAGGCGTGGGGGGCAAACAGATAGCCTTTGTTGCGCACCGTCTTGATCCGGTAGGGTTCCGTTGCGCTATCGAGAAGCTTTTTACGCAGGCGTGAAATGGCCACATCGACGCTGCGGTCCATACCATCGTAGCTGACGCCGCGCAGGTTTTTCAGCAACGCATCGCGATCCATAATTTGTCCCGCGTGGGTCGCGAGCTCCCACAGCAGTTCGAAATCAGCCGTCGAGAGCGCGACGCTGTCGCCGGCGAGTAGCACCTGGCGGTTCACCGGATCGATGGAGAGTGAGCCAAAGGCGATGGTTTTATGCGGCGTCAGCGAGGCGGGCGCCGGGGTGAGCGGAACGGCAACGTGCTGGCGCAAATGCAGGCGCAGCCGCGCCAGCAGCACGGCGGGCGGGGTGGTTTTGAGGATGTAATCACTCGCCCCCATTTCCAGCGACAAAATATGGTTCATATCGCTGTCAAGGGAGGTCAGCAGCACGATCGGACCCTGCCACTGCCCGCGCAGGTCGCGGCAAATCGTCATTCCGTCCTTGCCCGGCAGCATGATATCTAATAACACCAGATCGGGTTTTTCCCGCGCAATAACCTCTTCCGCCCGGTCACCGCGCGGTTCAACCACCACGTCCATATCATGCTTACCCAGATAGGCGGCAATCAGTGCGCCAACTTCCGGATCATCCTCAACAAACACGATCTTATTCATATTTTATATGTATATGTAAAAGGTTAAACATACACCGCCAGCAAATTGCCTGCCATTACTCTTTTATAAACAAATGTTCTTCCGCTATGCTGGCGTAACTTGTTGTTTAAATGTTAAGGCAAAAGGCAAAAGGCATGGGGCTGTTGATTAAAGCGCTGCTCGGGGCGCTGGTGGTTGTACTGATTGGCGTACTTTCCAAAACCAAAAATTATTATATTGCCGGGCTCATTCCGCTATTTCCGACATTCGCCCTGATCGCTCACTATATTGTCGCCAGCGAGCGCGGTATTGAAGCCCTGCGTACGACTATCGTATTTGGGATGTGGTCAATCATTCCCTATTTTATCTACCTGCTGTCGCTGTGGTACTTCACCGCAACGATGCGCCTGCCGTACGCGCTGGCGGGCGCCGTTGTTTGCTGGAGCCTGTGTGCCTGGCTGCTGATCCTCGGCTGGAGCCGGTTCCACTAGCGCAGGTGGCGGCCGCCGTCGACGGCGAAGGAGCGGCCGGTAACAAAATGGCTGCTAAACAAATAGTCGAGTAATTCGATGATTTCCGTTTCGCCCGCCGCTATTTTCATCAGCGATTTATCCAGCGCCTGCAGGCGATACTCGGCGTCGTCGCCGTCATTAAACATAATGAGCGACGGGGCGATGGCGTTGACCTTTATTTCCGGCGCCAGCTTGCGGGCAAAGGAGCGGGTCATATTATCCAACGCCGCTTTACTGGCGGCATAGGCGATGTGCTTATCGCTGCCGCGCTCAACCACGTAGTCCGTAATATGAATAATATCGCTGCCCGCGTGACCGTGGCCGCGCAGCAGCGCTTCCAGCGCGTGATTGAGCAGATAGGGCGCATTGACGTGAATTTGCATCATGCTGGCGAGCACCGTGCTGAGAGGCGTCCCCGGCTTTTCCGCCATCCAGCCGCTGGCATTGTGGATAACGGCGCGCAGGCCTTGGCCGGCGTGGGATTTCACCGCCTCGGCGAAGGTTAAAATCCCATCGTCGGTGCTAAAATCCGCCTCCAGACAAACGGCGCCTGCCGCGCGCAGCGCGTCAATAGCCGGATAGTGGGTACGATAGCTGACGATAACGGACTGCTGCCGCTGAAGAAAATGGTGTGCCAGAGCGAGGCCGATTCGGCGGCCTCCTCCTGTTATAAGGACCGGGCGGGGCTGTAGTTCAGCCATGGGTATCTCCTTTGAGTTCCGCGGCAGGGCAACCGCTTACCCCACCAGCATCCACGTTGCCGGTACGGCGGCAACCAGCAATAAACCAATTAAGGCTAATTCACGGCGTTTAAGCATGCGATCGTGCTGGTGCGTACGGCGGGCGTACAGGAAAACCAGAAGACCCGGAGCGTAAAGTATCACTGACAGCAATAAATGCACAGGGCCCGACGCATATAATAACCATAAGCCATAAGCGCAGGCCCCGACGCCTACGGCCTTATGCAGCGGGCGTACGGCAATTTTCAGCAGGAAGGCGCCGACGAGCAGATAGGGAACGAGGATCATCTCGGAGGCGATGGTGAGCAGCGTACCGTAATCCGAACCGGTCAGCCAAATCAGCACCAGCGAGACCTGGACGCTAATATTGGTCAGCCACAGCGAAGCCGACGGCGCATTGTGGCGATTTTGCCGGGCAAACAGGCGCGGAAACGCTTTGTGGGTGGCGGCCAGCCAGGGAACTTCTGCAGCCATGATGGTCCAGCTCAGATAGGCGCCGCAGACGGAAACGATCAGTCCGGCGGCGATCGCCACCTCGCCCCAGGACCCCATCATTCTGACCATCAGCCCGGCCATCGACGGATTACGCATTTCCGCGAGCTCCGGACGCGCGACAACGCCCAGCGAGAGCAGCGTGACCAGAAGATAAACCGCCAGCGCCGAAAGTACGGCCAGCAGCGTCGCGCGGCCAACGTCCTGCTTGTTCCGCGCTCGCGCCGACACTACCACCGCGCCCTCTACGCCGATAAACACCCACAGGGTAATCAGCATGGTATTTTTCACCTGCTCCCACACCGGCACGCCGAGCGCCAGGCCGCTGAAATCGAGAGTGAAGGTCTCTAAACGGAAGGCCATCGCGGCGAGAACGATAAACGCGCCGAGCGGTATTAGCTTGGCCAGCGTCGCGACCAGGTTGATGCCGGCCGCCGTCTGCACGCCGCGCAGCACTAAGAAATGAACGACCCACAGCAGAATCGATGCCCCGACGATTGCCTGCCAGGTATTGCCGTTGCCAAAAATAACCGAGCCGGGCGCGTCGGTGAAGAAGCTCAGCGCCGCAAACACGATAACCAGATAGGAGACGTTGGCGATAACCGCGCAAAGCCAGTAGCCCCAGGCGGAGCAAAAGCCCACCAGCTCGCCGAATCCTTCGCGCGCGTAGGTAAAGATACCGCCGTCGAGGTCGGCGCGAATGCGGGTCAGCAGGAGCATGGCGAAGGCGAGGAATAAGATGCCGACGCCGGTAATGGCCCAGCCGATCAGCAGAGCGGACGGGCTGGCCACGGCGGCCATATTTTGCGGCAAACTGAATACGCCTGCGCCCAGCATTGAGCTGAGGACCAGGGCGGTCAGGGCGCTCAAGCCCAGTCTCTTTTCCATTGCATTCCCGAAGTGACAACCGTGAAGTAAAGAATATTTATTTGGCGAAATCGCATAAAATGGACGATTACGCTAAGGCGCGGGATTTTACGGAGTGTCTTGTGCGCATGCAATGGCGGCGGATGAAAAAAAGCAAAAAGGCGGCAAAGCGCCGCCTTTTTGTTCAGCTGTAGTCCCGTTATTTATACAGGTCAGCGCTGATAGTTATGTTACCGCCGCGTTCCTGCCACTGGCGGGTGATGTGGTAATACTTCGCGCCTTTCTTCGCCGCACGTTTGGCCACCTGGTAAGAAATTTCGGTCATATTGCCGTAGTTACCGGTGAACTTAATGCTATCGAACGGGGCCATCTGCGCCGCGGTGATTTTGTTCACTTCTTCGACTTTGGTGCCGTCAGGAAGCGTGACGGTGTAACGCCCACCCTTAGAGGACTGCGTTTCGAAGAAGCGGCCTACGCCGGTACCGGAGCCGACGGCTGCGGTGGTCGCCACGCCGGGGATTTCAACGTTTTTGGCCGCCGCGCCGCCTTCAGCCAGCGCTGCGCGCCCGGCTTGAGAATCGGCAGGGATTGCGTCCGGACTTTGCAGAACGCGTTTTTTGGCATCGGCCTTATAAACATAAGCGGTGATGCGCTGGTTGCCACCCTGGTTAGCATCAACCTGACGAACGATAAAGAAAGAGGCCGCGCCTTTCGCTTTTGCCGCTTTGGTTATGGCATCGTTCACTTCAGGCTGGCTGCGGTAGAAACCCTGCACGGTAACGGTGTCAAACGGTTCCAGCTCAACGGCCTGGTCTTTCGGCAGCTCCATGACTCCATTAATCATTCGATTTTTTGGAGCATCTGCCTGCGGGGCGTTGTCTTTATAAAAATCTGCCGTTACGCGCCAGTTACCGCTGTTGCCATAGTCTGAGGTGTCGACAACATAAAAGGAGGCTGCGCCGTCTTTGTCGGCTTTGCGGGAGACCGCTTTAACAGCATCGCCAATCGCAGTAAAGCGGCCGGTGATGACCACGCGATCGTAGGGCTTCAGCGCCGCCGCCTGCTCCGGTGTCAGCTCGGTCGCTGCATGGGCAGACAGCGCGGTCGTAGCCAGGAGAGCAGACGCCAGGAGTGAGTTCTTAAGCTTCATAAAAATAGTCCTTTGCCTTGCGCAAACCATGTACTGGTATTGTTGTTGACTGAAAACGCTCGATTATTGCATTTAAAAGGAGTGACTGTCTGCGTCAATTTTTGCTAACCGCCCGAAACGCGCGTCACAATAATATAACATTTTGCGATATGTTGAAAAAACAGCCTCTTGACCAGCAAAATCGATAATCGATATCGCTTTAATAAGTTAATGTAATGTTAATACCATGTTCTGGCTGGCGATTAATTGCGTATTAGTGGATAAGCTAAGCGAATTATCAGGCTCGCTTATAAATTTAAGGTAAATATTGCTGCCTGACGCAGTTTGGCGCGCGTTTTACCAATAAAATCAAAAATTCTGTTTTATCGCAGTAGATCACAATCGGGATTTTCAGTAGGTTATAAAAAGTTTGTTACTGTTTCATTTTTTCAGTCGAATATCTGAGCCGGCGGGTTTTGCCGGCGGATAGTCGGCTGTAAGAAGAGAAAACCATCATCAAAAACCGATGAAAGGGAAAACTATGCGTATCGGGGTACCAAAAGAACGGTTAGCCAATGAAACCCGCGTAGCGGCCACGCCGAAAACGGTGGAGCAGCTGCTCAAACTGGGGTTTACCGTCGCAGTTGAAAGCGGCGCGGGCCAGCTGGCAAGTTTCGATGACGAGGCGTTTGCTCAGGCAGGCGCTGAGGTTGTGGACGGCGCCGAAGTCTGGCAGTCGCCTGTTATTCTCAAGGTGAATGCGCCTGACGATAATGAAATTGCGTTACTGAATCCAGGCACCACGCTGGTGAGCTTTATCTGGCCGGCGCAGAATCCGGAGCTGCTGGCAAAACTTTCTGCCCGCAATGTGACCGTCATGGCGATGGATTCGGTGCCGCGTATTTCGCGCGCCCAGTCGCTGGATGCCTTAAGCTCGATGGCCAACATTGCCGGCTATCGCGCCATCGTCGAGGCCGCGCACGAATTTGGCCGCTTCTTCACCGGGCAGATCACCGCCGCGGGCAAGGTTCCGCCGGCCAAGGTGATGGTGATCGGCGCCGGCGTTGCCGGTCTGGCCGCGATTGGCGCCGCCAACAGCCTGGGGGCGATTGTCCGCGCGTTCGACACTCGCCCTGAGGTCAAAGAGCAGGTGCAGAGCATGGGCGCCGAGTTCCTTGAGCTGGACTTTAAAGAAGAGGCGGGCAGCGGCGACGGCTATGCCAAAGTGATGTCCGAAGCCTTTATTAAAGCCGAAATGGCGCTGTTTGCCGCGCAGGCGAAAGAGGTCGACATTATCGTCACCACGGCGCTGATCCCCGGCAAACCGGCGCCGAAGCTAATTACCCGCGAAATGGTTGACTCGATGACGTCAGGCAGCGTGGTGGTTGATCTGGCCTCGCAGAACGGCGGCAACTGTGAATACACCGTGCCTGGCGAAGTGGTAACGACCGCCAACGGGGTGAGAATTATCGGCTATACCGATCTGCCGGGTCGCCTGCCGACCCAGTCATCCCAGCTTTACGGCACCAACCTGGTCAACCTGATCAAGCTGCTGTGCAAAGAGAAAGATGGCAACATTGCCATCGATTTCGACGACGTCGTGGTACGCGGCGTAACGGTTGTCCGCGATGGGGAAGTGACCTGGCCGGCACCGCCGATTCAGGTATCCGCCCAGCCGCAGGCTGCCGCGAAGAAGGTGGAAGCCCCTGTTGAAGCGAAAAAACCGGTTTCGCCGTGGCGCAAATACGCGCTGATGGCGCTGGCGATTATTCTCTTTGGCTGGCTGGCAAGCGTCGCGCCGAAGGAGTTCCTCGGTCACTTTACGGTCTTTGCGCTCTCCTGCGTGGTCGGATATTACGTGGTGTGGAACGTGTCCCATGCGCTGCATACGCCGCTGATGTCGGTAACTAACGCCATCTCGGGGATTATCGTTGTCGGGGCGCTGCTGCAGATAGGCCACGGCGGCTGGGTCAGCGTGCTGAGCTTTATCGCGGTGCTGATCGCCAGCATTAATATTTTTGGTGGTTTCACCGTCACTCAGCGCATGCTGAAAATGTTCCGCAAAGGATAAGGGGTAACAAATGTCTGGTGGATTAGTTACAGCTGCATACATTGTTGCCGCGATCCTCTTTATTTTTAGCCTGGCAGGGCTTTCCAAACATGAGTCATCGCAGCAGGGCAACTACTTCGGCGTTGCCGGGATGGCGATTGCGCTGATCGCGACCATTTTGGGTCCGGACAGCAGCAACGTCGCGTGGATCCTGCTGGCGATGGTTATCGGCGGCGCTATCGGTATCCGTCTGGCGAAGAAAGTCGAAATGACCGAAATGCCGGAGCTGGTGGCGGTTCTGCACAGCTTCGTCGGCCTTGCGGCGGTGCTGGTGGGCTTTAACAGCTACCTGCAGCATGAAACCGGTATGGAGCAGATCCTGGTCAATATTCATCTGACCGAAGTGTTCCTCGGCATCTTCATCGGTGCGGTGACCTTTACCGGCTCCATCGTGGCCTTTGGCAAGCTGTGCGGCAAGATGTCCTCTAAACCGCTGATGCTGCCGAACCGTCACAAGCTGAACCTTGCCGCGCTGGTCGTCTCTTTTGTGCTGCTGATTGCCTTTGTTCGCACCGATAGCACCGCGACGCAGGTGCTGGCGCTGCTGGTGATGACCGTTATCGCTCTGGCGTTTGGCTGGCACCTGGTTGCCTCCATCGGCGGCGCGGACATGCCGGTGGTGGTATCAATGCTGAACTCCTATTCAGGCTGGGCGGCGGCGGCGGCGGGCTTTATGCTGAGCAACGATCTGCTGATCGTAACCGGCGCGCTGGTAGGCTCTTCCGGTGCGATTCTGTCCTACATCATGTGTAAGGCCATGAACCGCTCCTTCTTCAGCGTCATTGCCGGCGGATTTGGTACCGATGGTTCCTCTTCCGGCAGCGATGATGAAGTTGGCGAGCACCGTGAAATTAGCGCAGAAGATACGGCTGAAATGCTGAAAAACTCGCACTCGGTGATCATTACCCCGGGCTACGGCATGGCGGTAGCGCAGGCTCAGTATCCGGTTGCGGAAATCACCGAGCGTCTGCGCGCCCGTGGTATCAAGGTGCGCTTTGGTATTCACCCGGTTGCCGGTCGTCTGCCTGGGCATATGAACGTGCTGCTGGCGGAAGCCAAGGTTCCCTACGACGTGGTGCTCGAAATGGATGAAATCAACGATGACTTCACCGATACCGACACCGTACTGGTTATCGGCGCTAACGATACCGTGAACCCGGCCGCGCAGGACGATCCGAAAAGCCCTATCGCCGGTATGCCGGTGCTGGAGGTCTGGAAAGCGCAGAACGTGGTGGTCTTCAAACGCTCGATGAACACCGGCTACGCCGGCGTACAGAACCCGCTGTTCTTCAAAGAGAACACCCATATGCTGTTTGGCGATGCCAAAGCCAGCGTGGATGCGATTCTGAAAGCGCTGTGATGCCCTGAAGAGAGCAGACGAGAGTCGCTATACAACGTTTGCTTCTGAAGCCGTCTCCGTTGAGACGGCTTTTTTATATATAGCGCCAGCCCATGAATCGCTCATAAATTAATCGCCCTGGAGTGCTATACTAAGAACGTTTTTTCATCACACTGAGGATATTATGGATACCGAATTAACCCCCGCGCAAATGGCCATCGAATTTCTGCGTCGCGACCCTACCGCTTTAACCCCCGCGCAGTACCTGAAAAAATTTAAACTTCTCGAGCTGGAATTTGCCGATTTAATGTCGCTCTCCTCTATCGAACTGAAAGAAGAGATCGATCACGCCTGGCGTTTGGGTATCCATTAAAAGCCACACTTCAGCCTGCATGCATCGCTGATGAAGGGGGCCGAAAGGCCCTTTTTTGCGCGCTACGCCAGGCGACGGGCAAAAAAATCCCCCGCGGCTGCAGGGGAGTGGGGAGTGGCTACGACTGGCGGCCGGCTTGCTGGAGGTTAGTCGTCGTCTTCATCGTCCATTTCAACCGGCGTTTTGTACTGGTCCGGCTTCAGCGCCAGCAGATCGCAGCGCAGATGGTCGATCACCTGCTCGGCGGTATTGCCGAGGAAGGCCGCCGACAGTCCGGTACGTCCGATGGTGCCGAGCACGACAATCCCCGCCTGCAGATGCTCCGACAGATCGGGAATCACTTCTTCCGGTAAACCCTTCTCTACGTGGGTGCGGCTCTCATCAATACCAAACTTTTGCCGCAGCGTTTTCATCGCCAGCAGGTGCTGGCCGCGAATCGCGTCGTTATAGATGCTGGGATCGAAATCAGGTAACTCAATGGCGATATTGATTGGCGTAACCGGATAGGCGCCCACCAGGTGGACCTCGGTGTGGTTAACCTGTTCCGCCAGCTCAAGCGTCTCTTTTACCAGTTTCTCATTCAGAGCATCGTGGTAGTTTTCTTCACTGGCAAGGTTCACCGCCACCAGCGCTCTGCCGCCCTCAGGCCACGGCTGGTCTTTAACCATCCACACCGGGCACGGGCATTTGCGCAGAAGATGCCAGTCGGTCGGGGTGAAGATCACCGCTTCCAGCTTGTCGTGCTGGTGCGCCATTTTCAGCACTAAATCATGCTTGTCGCTGAGGATTTCCTGAATGATGGCTTCGAAGGGGCGGTTGTGCCATACCACCTTGATGTCAATCGGGATCCCGGATTCGATATAGAACCGGGCCTGCTCCTTGATCCAGGCGCTGCGTTGGCTGATAACGCCCTGGCGCATAGCCGTTCGCTCGTCGGGAGACAGCAGGGTCGTCATCTCATATGAAAAATCATAGATTGGCAAAAAGGCTTTAATGCGGCCACCAATCCGTTGGTGTAGGTATACCGCACGCCGTAATGCGGGCTGGTCGTCCTGATTAGGGTCGATTACTACCAGCATGTTCTGATACTTCGCCATACAGGGTCTCCTTACAACTGTAACTGCAGTCTGTAATTAAAAAGATAACCTATATAGATGGATTGAAACAGGGGATGACCCTGGCCAGATCAACAAATAAGAAAAAAATTAGCGATCTGGCGAAGGGATCGGGCAATCAGGCGACGTTACGCGCTTGACCTGCCAGCTGAGAGAGGAGGTCGCTGTTTTCGATGGTGATATATTTACCTTTAACCGCCAGCATTCCGCTTTTCTGGAAACGGCCCAGCAGGCGGCTGATGGTTTCTACGGTCAGGCCGAGGTAGTTACCGATATCGCCGCGGGTCATGGTCAGACGGAATTCACGAGGCGAGAAGCCGCGTTGGGCAAAACGGCGGGAGAGATTATAGATAAAGGCCGCCAGGCGCTCCTCGGCGTTCTTTTTGGAAAGCAGCAGGATCATGTCCTGATCGCCTTTGATCTCGCCGCTCATCAGGCGCATCATCTGCTGACGCAGATTAGGCATCTTGCCTGAGAGGTCGTCCAGCGTTTCGAAGGGGATTTCGCAAACCATTGAGGTTTCCAGCGCCTGAGCGAAGCTCGGGTGGAGACCGGTGCCGATAGCGTCAAAACCGACCAAATCACCCGCCAGGTGGAAGCCGGTAATCTGCTCGTCGCCCTGCTCGGTAATGGTGTAGCTTTTGATGGTGCCTGAACGAATGGCGTACAGCGACTTCAGCTCATCGCCGGCTTTGAACAGGGTCTGTCCTTTCTGGATAGGCTTTTTTCGCTCGATGATATTATCAAGCTGATCAAGCTCGTGCTCGTTCAGAGTAAAAGGGATGCAAAGCTGGCTGATGCTGCAATCCTGACAATGGATTGCGCAACCGCCAGACTGAATGCGTCGTATAATTCTCTTTTCCGGGATCATAAGTCTGCTCAAGCCTTAATTGATATTGGTCAATTTTAACATCTTTTTGGTGAGCAGGTAAGCCTCGAACCGATGAAACACGTAATATTAAAAGGGTAAAGCAATTACACCATTTATCTCATTGATAAGAAATAAGATGTCCGAACATAGCTGATTGTAAAGTTGCCTGATGCTTCCGATAAAAGGCACTTACGGTCAAAGAAGCAAATACCCCTCATGGCGCAATAACCACTCTTTACGCTGAACGCCGCCCGCGTATCCGGTCATGGTGCCGTTACGTCCAATGACGCGATGGCAGGGAACCACGATACTGACCGGATTAGAGCCGTTGGCCGCCCCGACCGCCCGCGCAGCGCCCGGCCGACCCAATGCCTCCGCCAGCTGGCCGTAATGCATGACGTGACCGCAGGGAATGGTGCGCAGCGTTTTCCAGACTTCGCGTTGAAACGGGGTGCCCGCCGTTGCCGTCGGCAGCGTCTCGATAATCGCAAGGTCACCGGCGAAATAGTCGCCGAGCCTGCTGCTCAGCCCGCCCGGATCGCGGGAATCCACGCGCTGATACCCTTCATGGCGATAGTGCAGCTCAAGCAGCTGCTCCATCCGATCGCTATGTTCCTCCCACTCAACGGCACGCAGGCGGAACTGTTCGTCGCAAATGATCCATAGCGGCCCGACCGGGGTATCGATTTTGTCCTGAAGCAGTACCAGCATCGTTTTTCCTTATTACCTGATTCAAATGATTATTACTGCAGCCTGAGCACAAGATATCACGCCATCCGGGTGGGCAACTATACTCCATAAAGGTAAACGGTGAACGGTGCGGCTGAGGGGGCGAATCAATGAGAAAGTTTTCCATTTTGCATCTGCCTGCTGAGCAGAAGCAAAATCAATACGCAACGAAGTGCGTGATATTTAATTTTGTATTCACTACGCCGCGCGGTGGTAAATGGATTTTACTACTTTCTCCGGGCGGTAAATTCCCCTCTGCGAAGGAGCGTCCGGTTCACCCCTTTATGCAGTTTGTCATCCGCACGCGGACTAGTTTGCACTGGCTAATTCATAGGGAGGCACCCGACGCCGCAATACGCTATACAGGCACTCCTTGAATCAATTATTTGTCAGCACTTCAGTGCTGGCTTTTTTTTGTTAACGAGAAAGGTGATGGTATGCAATATATGCTGACTGGCGTTTTGATATTGATTATCAGTGGTTTGCTGTTAAATGCTGTCTCTATTATGATCGAATCGCTTTATAAGTTAATGAAAGATATGCACTTAAAGAAAAAACATCTTTAGGTGCCTGAGCAGGTTCGGCAAGCGTTTTAACGACGAACGCTTGCCGACCTGTTATTCCCGCCAGCAATACAAATATTCAGCAGGTTATCCGTTATTTTCTGGCACTTTGTTTGGCGTAACCGATCTTCAGCGCGGCGGGACGGGCGATTAACGTCGCTATTCGCCCGCCGACAAACGCGTTGAGGGCGCGCGTTGCGGCGGCTATAGTAGCCTCCGGTAGCAGCCGGAGGAGTGCAGATGAACCTTGACGACAAATCGCTATTTCTGGATGCCATGGAGGATGTCCAGCCGCTTAAGAGCGGCAACGACGTGCTGTGGCATCCCGAGCGCCACGCCCGTACCCCGCAGCGCATCGACGCGCTGCAGCTGGATAACTTTTTGACCACCGGCTACCTCGACGTGCTGCCGCTGGCGACACCGCTGGAGTTCAGGCGCGAGGGGTTACAAAACGGCGTGCTGGACAAGCTGCGGCAGGGAAAATATAGCCAGCAGGCGAGCCTCAATCTGCTGCGCCGGCCGGTCGAACAGTGCCGGCAAATGCTGTTTGCCTTTGTGGTTCAGGCGCAGAAAGAGGCGCTGCGCAACGTGCTGATTGTTCATGGCAAAGGGCGCGACGACAACGCTCACCCCAATATTATCCGCAGCTACCTGGCGCGCTGGCTGGAAGAACTTCCCGAGGTGCAGGCGTTTTGCGTCGCCTCTGCGCATCACGGCGGCAACGGGGCGTGCTATGTCGCCCTGCGCAAATCGGCCGAGGCAAAGCAGGAAAACTGGGAACGCCACGCCAAACGCAGCCGCTAGCGCAGCAGCAGCGTCAGCTCCCGGGCCGCCTTTTGCAGCTCGGGCAGCACCCGATCCAGCATTTCGCGGGTGGAAACCTGTCCGGCATGGACGCCGACGTTCAGCGCCGCCTGAACCTGTCCCTGTGGGTTAAACAGCGGCACCGCCAGCGAGCGCAGCCCCATCTCCAGCTCCTGATCGTTCAGCGCATAGCCCTGCTGGTGGACGCGCTTGAGCTCGGCGCGCAGCTTATTCACCGAATCCACCGTCTGCGGGGTATAGCGAATCATCGTCACCCGACCCAGCATATCGTTCAGCTTCTCCTCCGGCTGATGGCTTAACAGCACCCGGCCCATCGAGGTTGCCCAGGCCGGCAGCCGGCTGCCTATATCCAGATCGATAGTCATAATGCGCGAGCTGGAGGCGCGGGCAATGTACAGAATATCGTCGCCGTCGAGGGTGGCGATTGAGCAGGATTCATTAAGCATTTCGCTCAGATGCTTGAGCACCGGCTGGGCAGAACGCGCCAGCGGGGTTGAGGCGAGCCAGGCGTGGCCAAGGGCGAGGATGCGCGGGCGCAGCTGAAAATTCTTACCATCTTCGGCATAGACAAACCCCAGCTTGCCCAGCGTGTAGAGGCAGCGGCGCACCGCCGCGCGCGGAATGCCGGTCTTCTGGCTGATCTGTGAGATCGACAGCACCGGACGCTGCGGGGTGAATGCCTGGATCACCTCCAGCCCGCGGGCCAGCGAGGCCATAAAGTTCGGATCGCCCTTAAACGGGTCGCTATCGCCGGTCAATAAATCGTCTGGATGCTTCTCCATTTTGTTCTCCATATTTGCCATCGATCACATTCTTTCGCTAAAGATATACGATGTTCGATTATCGCACCATATTTCGATTATCGCCCTTGACCAACATCGTTAAGCGGGTCACATTTTGTGCGAACAACGTATATAAGTGCGATTACCGCACATAAAGGAGCGACCTGATGATTGATAAAAGCGTGTCGACGCTAAGCGATGCCATCGCCGGGATCCACGACGGCGCGACCATCATGATCGGCGGTTTTGGTCCCGCCGGTCAGCCAACGTACCTGATTGATGCCCTGATTGAGCAGGGCGCCCGCGAATTAACCATTATCAACAACAACGCGGGCAACGGTGAGGTGGGCCTGGCGGCGCTGCTGAAGGCCGGGCGGGTGAGCAAGATGATCTGCTCTTTCCCGCGTCAGGTTGACTCGCAAATTTTTGACGATCTCTACCGTCGCGGCAAGGTTGAGCTGGAGCTGGTTCCGCAGGGCAATCTGGCGGCCCGCATCCAGGCCGCCGGCGCCGGGCTGGGCGCGATATTTACCCCGACCGGCTACGGCACGCCGCTGGCGGAAGGCAAAGAGACCCGCGAAATCGACGGGCGGCACTACGTTCTCGAATATCCGATTAAGGCCGATTTTGCGCTGATCAAGGCCCACCACGCGGATCGCTGGGGCAACCTGGTCTATCGCAAAGCGGCGCGCAACTTCGGCCCGATTATGGCGACCGCCGCCAAAACCACCATCGCTGAGGTCTCCCGCCTGGTCACTCTTGGCGAACTGGACCCGGAAAATATCATTACCCCGGGGATTTTTGTCCAGCGCGTCTTCTCGCTGGAAAACGCCATTACCGCACAGAGCGCCTGAGGAGCCAACGATGCAAAAATTAACTCGTGATGAAATGGCCCAGCGCGTGGCTCTCGATATTCCGGAAGGGGCCTATGTGAACCTCGGTATCGGCTTACCGACCCGCATCGCCAACTATCTGCCGGCGGATAAAGAAGTGTTCCTGCATAGCGAAAACGGCCTGCTGGGAATGGGGGGCAGGCCGCAGCCGGGCGAAGAGGACCCGGAGCTGATTAACGCCGGGAAAGAGTACGTCACGCTGCTGAAAGGCGGCTGTTTCTTCCACCACGGCGACTCCTTCGCCATGATGCGCGGCGGCCATCTTGATATCTGCGTGCTGGGAGCCTATCAGGTCTCTGCCCGCGGCGACCTCGCCAACTGGAGCACCGGCGCGCCGGACTCGATTCCGGCCGTCGGCGGGGCGATGGATCTGGCCATCGGCGCGCGGCAGGTCTTCGTGATGATGGATCATCTGACCCGCGACGGCGAGTGCAAGCTGGTCGAACGCTGCAGCTATCCGCTGACCGGCGTTGGCTGCGTCAGCCGCATCTACACCGACCTTGCGGTTATCGATATCACCCCCGGCGGCCCGGTAGTACGGGAAATTTTCAACGGCCTCTCTTTTGAAGAGCTGCAGCGCATCACGCCGGTGGCGTTGACCTGCGAACATCTGGCGAAAAGCGCATAAGGAACCTATGATGAATCAGGCATTTATCTGTGATGCGGTACGTACACCCTTCGGTCGCTTTGCGGGCGCTCTGGCGCCGATGCGCGCCGACGATTTAGGCGCGCTGCCGCTAAAAGCGCTGCTGGAGCGCAATCCGGGGCTGGATCCTTCACGCATCGATGACGTGATTTACGGCTGCGCCAACCAGGCCGGTGAGGATAACCGCAACGTCGCGCGCATGGCGCTGCTGCTGGCCGGCCTTCCGGAAACGGTTCCCGGAAGCACCATTAACCGTCTGTGCGGCTCGAGCCTTGATGCGATCGGCGTCGCAGCGCGGGCGATTAAAAGCGGCGAGACTCAGCTGATGATCGCCGGCGGGGTAGAGAGCATGTCGCGCGCGCCCTTTGTCATGGGTAAAGCTGAAAACGCCTATAGCCGCAGCATGCAGATTGAAGATACCACTATCGGCTGGCGCTTTATCAACGCGCGGATGAAGGCGCTGTATGGCGTCGATTCGATGCCGGAAACCGCCGAAAACGTGGCCGCTGATTTCGCGATTTCGCGCGCAGACCAGGACGCTTTCGCCCTGCGCAGCCAGCGGCGAACCGCAGAGGCGCAGGAGGCCGGGCGCTTTGCCGATGAGCTCATCGCGGTCTCGATCCCGCAGCGTAAGGGCGAGCCGCTGCTGTTCACCCGCGATGAGCACCCGCGCAGCACCTCGCTGGAGGCGCTGGCGAAGCTAAAAGGCGTGGTGCGTGCCGACGGCTCGGTGACCGCCGGCAACGCTTCGGGGGTCAACGACGGGGCCTGCGCGCTGCTGCTGGCAAGCGAACAGGCGCTGATGGCGAACGACCTGCAGCCGCTGGCGCGCGTTGTCGGCGTGGCGACGGCCGGGGTCGCGCCAAGAATTATGGGCTTCGGCCCGGCTCCGGCAGTACGCAAGGTGCTGGCATTGACCGGGCTGACGCTGGCGCAGATGGATGTTATTGAACTGAACGAAGCCTTTGCCGCGCAGGCGCTGGCGGTGACGCGCGATTTAGGCCTGCCGGACGACGCCGCGCACGTTAACCCTAACGGCGGGGCGATTGCCTTAGGCCATCCGCTGGGCGCATCCGGCGGGCGGCTGGCGATGACCGCCGCCTATCAGCTACGGCGCACCGGCGGCCGCTACGCGCTGTGCACCATGTGCATCGGCGTCGGCCAGGGAATTGCGCTGATTATTGAACGTGTTTAAGGAGCCAAAATGAGTTTGCTGACCCCGATGATGCGCACCAGCCCGCTAACCGCCTGGTTTAGCGATGCGCAGCGGGTACAGGGGATGCTGGATTTTGAAGCCGCGCTGGTTCGTGCCCAGGCCGCCTGTGGCATTGTGCCGCAGTTCGCCGTCGCGCCGGTGGTCAACGCCTGTCGCCATTCGCAGATCGACTTTTCCGCTCTGGGACAGGCGGCGACCCGCGCCGGTAACCTGGCGATCCCGCTGGTCAAACAGCTCACCGCCTGCGTTAACGCCGCGGACCCGCAGGCCGCTCGCTACGTGCACTGGGGAGCCACCAGCCAGGATGCTATCGACAGCGGTCTGGTTCTGCAGCTGCGCGGCGCGCTGGCGGAGACCGACTTGCTGCTGCAGCGCCTGACGGCTGAGTTTGCGCTGCAGGCGCAGCGGCATCAGCATACGGTCATGCCGGGGCGCACCTGGATGCAGCACGCGCTGCCGGTGACCTTTGGCCTCAAGCTTGCGGGCACCCTCGATGCGCTGCTGCGCTGGCAGCTGCGGCTGCGCGAAATGCGCGCCCGCGTCCTGGTGCTGCAGTTTGGCGGCGCGGCGGGCACGCTGGACGCGTTAAAAGGGCGCGGGCCGGAGGTCGCCGGGCAGCTGGCGACCGAGCTTGGCCTGGCGCTGCCGGATGCCCCGTGGCACAGCCAGCGCGATCGGCTGCTGGAAGTGGGCGCCTGGTACGCCGGGGTCTGCGGGACGTTGGGAAAATTTGCCAACGACTTTTCGCTGCTGATGCAAACGGAAGTTGCCGAAGTTGCGGAGCCGGTAGGGGAAGGCCGCGGCGGCTCGTCGACGATGCCGCACAAGCGTAATCCGATCGCCTGCGCGGCGATTCTGACTGCGGCCCAGCGCACGCCGGGCCTGGTGGCCTGCCTGTATGCCGGCCAGATCCAGCAGCACGAGCGCGCGCTCGGCGGCTGGCAGGCGGAGTGGGAAACGCTGCCGGAGCTGATTACCCTCGTCGGCGGCGCGCTGCAACAAAGCGTCGATCTGGTGCGCGATATGCAGGTTTTCCCGCAAAAAATGCGCGCCGATCTCGATATGACCCACGGCCTGATTATGGCTGAAGCGGTCACTCTGGCGCTGGCGGAGTTTATCGGTAAGGCCGACGCCCATCATCGGGTAGAGGCGCTGTGCCGTCAGGCGATTGACCAGTCGCGCCCGCTGCTGGCGCTGCTGGAAAGCGATCCTCTGGTGAACCAGCACCTTAGCGCAAGCCGTTTAACCCAGCTGCTGGACCCGACAACGGCGACCGGCAGTGCGGAAATTTTTGTGCGCCAGGTCGTGGCGCGTTACAAGGAACAACGTGATGAACCTTGATTACCAGATTGACGGGCCGGAAGGTGCGCCGGTTATCGTTCTGTCCAACTCGCTGGGCACCACCCGATCGATGTGGCAGCCGCAGCTGGCAGCCCTAACCGCGCAGTTTCGCGTGCTGCGTTACGACACCCACGGTCATGGTCAAACCGCTAAAAGCGGTAAAGTGACCCTCGCCCAGCTTGGCGAAGACGTTATTGCGCTGCTCGATCATCTGCAAATTGAGAAAGCCTGGTTTTGCGGGATTTCGATGGGCGGGCTGACCGGACTATGGCTGGGACGCTTTGCCCCGGAACGATTTTACGCCATCGCGGTGGCCAATACCGCCGCGCGGATTGGCGACCAGGCCAGCTGGCTCTCGCGGGCGCGGGCCGTCCGTCAGGAGGGGATGGATGTCGTCGCCGCCGGCGCGGCGGATCGCTGGTTTACCCACGCCTTTCGTCAGAAAGCGCCGGAGGTGGTGGAGTCGCTATGCCATCAGCTGACCCATAGCGATGCCGAAGGGTATGCCGCCTGTTGTGAAGCGCTGGCGGCGGCCGACCTGCGTAGCGAAGTGGGGCACATTAGTCTTCCAACCCTGATTATCGCCGGGGAAAGTGACCCTGTCACGACGGTGGCGGATGCTAACTTTTTGCATCAGCAGATCCCCGCCTCGCAGGTGGTGGTAGTGGCCGCATCGCATCTGTCTAATATCGAAGCGGCGGGGGTATTCAGCGCCGCATTGCTGGGGTTCTTCCGGGGGGAACGGCATGGATGATAAAGCGCGTTATCAGGAGGGAATGGGCGTACGGCGCAAGGTGCTGGGCGATGCGCACGTCGACCGCACGCTGGACAAGCTGACCCCGCTTAATGCCGAGTTTCAGGATTTTATTACCCGCTACGCATGGGGCGAAACCTGGACCCGGCCGGGGCTGGATCACCATACTCGCAGTATGATCACCATCGCGATGCTGATAGCGCTTAACCGCGAAGCGGAGCTCAAAATGCATCTGCGCGCTGCGTTTAATAACGGCGTGACCCGCGATGAGCTCAAGGAGTTGATTATGCACTCCGCGCTCTACTGCGGTCTGCCTGCGGCCAACGCCACGATGCACCTGGCGCAGCAGGTGTTTGACGAGCTGGACGCGCAGCAGGCGTAAGCAAGCGTTCTCGGGCCGGGCGTTTGCGCCCGGCTTTCCTCGCGTTAACCCTCTATTTTGTTGACCTCTTCCGGAGCAACCGTCGGCGCTCGTCCTGACAAAATGTGCGATCTTCTTGACACGGCGTTGACAAATAGATGCCTGGTCAGTAATTTCATCTGCAATTACTGACCAGGCAAATATCATGAGTAACCATCCGGGTATTATCAATAACAAGTTCCACTTGGGTTTATTAATTCATCTGGCAAACCAGTATAAAGACCAGCTAATCAGCCAGTACTTCTCCGGCATGGATATCACTGCCGCCCAGTTTAAGGTGCTGATCAGCATCTATAAGGGCGTCACCAGTCCGGTTGAGATCAGCAAAAATCTGGTCATGGATGCCGGGGCGATGAGCCGCATGGTGGATCGCATGGTTAAGCGCGATCTCATAAGCCGTTCGCCTAATCCGCAGGATAAGCGGCAGGTCGTGCTGGCGCTGACCGGCAAAGGCGAGCTGATTTGCGAGCGCTTTGTTAATGAAGCGCTGGCGTCAATCATCAGCGACCTTACCGCCCGACTGACCCCCGACGAGTCTCGTTTACTGGTAGAGCTAATGACAAAAATGCTGCCAGACGAAATTGTTGCCCCTCATCGCTAACGTATTCAAGAAGGTCCGGACAAGATGGAAACCACACCTGCACAGCACGCCGAGCGCGGCAGCAAGCGCAAACGCAACTTTATTATTTTACTGATTATTCTGCTGCTTGCCGCCGCAGGCGGTCTGGCATGGTACCTGCTGTACGCCCGCTACTATGAATCGACCGACGATGCCTACGTTAACGGCAACCAGGTGACGCTCACTCCGCAAATCGGCGGTACGGTGACCCAGGTTACGGTGGATGAGGGCGACTTTGTGCAGAAGGGGCAGCCGCTGGTGCTGCTCGATCCGAGCGATACCGAAATTGCGCTGCAGCAGGCGGAAGCCAATCTGGCCAACACCGTGCGTCAGGTTCGCGGACTCTACAGCACGGCGGATAACTACCGTGCCCAGGTCGCGGCGAAAAGGGTTGCCCTGCAAACGGCGCAAAACGACTACGCCCGGCGGCAGAAAATCTTCCAGAGCGGCGCCATCGCTGCGGAAGATCTCTCCCACTATCGGGATGCGGTCACCAGCGCGCAGAGCGACTTAGCCGCCGCTCAGGAGGCGTTACGCACCAACACGGCGATGGTTGATGACACGGTTATCGACAGTCATCCCGAAATCAAAAGCGCGGTGGCCACGCTGCGTCAGCGCTATCTGGATAATTCGCGCAGCACCATCGTTGCGCCGGTCAGCGGCTTTGTAGCCAAACGCGCGGTCCAGCTCGGCATGCGCGTCGATTCGGGGACCACCCTGATGGCTATCGTGCCGCTGAATGAGGTTTGGGTCGACGCCAACTTCAAAGAGAGTCAGATGAACGCGATGCGCCTGGGGCAGAAAGTGACGCTCAGCGCGGATCTTTACGGCGACGACGTGGAATATCACGGCACCATTGAAAGCCTGGGCATTGGCACCGGCAGCGCGTTCTCGCTGCTCCCCGCGCAGAACGCCAGCGGCAACTGGATCAAAATCGTCCAGCGTCTGCCGGTACGCATCACGCTGGACCCGCACGATATGCAGAAAAACCCGCTGCGGGTGGGGCTGTCGATGAACGTTCGCGTTGATATTCGCGATACCGATGGCCATCTGCTGCCGCAGCAAACCGTTAGCGCCCCGCGTTTCACCACGGATGTGTATCAGAACCCGCTGGAACAGGCGGACCAGCTGGTGGCTAAAATCCTTCATGACAACAGCAAAGCGGTAGCCGCCGGCGCCCGTTAAGAGAGACGTTATGCAAGATAAGGCCGCATTTACGCCGCCCAATATGTGGCTGGCGGTGCTCGCGCTGTCGCTGGCCACGTTTATGCAGGTGCTGGACTCCACTATTGCCAACGTGGCGCTGCCGACGATTGCCGGCAACCTCGGGGTGAGCGCCGATCAGGGGACCTGGGTTATCACCTCCTTTGCGGTGTGTAACGCCATTGCGCTGCCGCTGACCGGCTGGTTTACCCGGCGCTTCGGCCAGCTAAAGCTGTTTATCGGCTCGGTGGTGCTGTTTACCCTGACGTCGTTCCTGTGCGGCTTTGCCCACAGCATGAGCGAGCTGATTATCTTTCGCGCCCTGCAGGGTTTTTTCGCCGGACCGATGTTCCCGATGTGCCAGACGCTGCTGCTGGTTATCTTCCCGTCGAGCAAGCGCAGCATGGCGCTCGCGCTGCTGTCGATGGTGACGGTGGTGGCGCCGATTGTCGGGCCTATAACCGGCGGCTGGATCACCGATAACTACTCCTGGCCGTGGATTTTCTACATCAACGTGCCGATCGGCATCTTCGCCGCGATCGTCGTCTGGACGCAGATGCGCGCGCGGGAAGAGACCACCACCCATGCGCCGATTGACTACATCGGCATTGCGCTGTTGGTGCTTGGCGTCGGGCTGCTGCAGGTGGTGCTGGACAAAGGCAACGATCTCGACTGGTTCGCCTCAATTCACATCGTTGTGATGTCGACGATTTCGGCGATTTCGCTGGTTGCGTTTGTCATCTGGGAGCTGGGCGAGCGCCATCCGATCGTCAACCTGCGCCTGTTTAAGGACCGTAACTTTGCTATCGGTACGCTTTCGCTGACCCTGGGCTATGCGGCGTTCTTTGCCATCAATATTATTTTGCCGCAGTGGCTGCAAACGCAGATGGGCTATACCGCCATTTGGGCCGGGCTTGCCGCCGCGCCGATGGGCGTGCTGCCGCTGGTGATGACGCCGGTTATTGGCCGCTACGCCAATAATTTCGACCTGCGTATTCTGGCTTCGCTCTCGTTCCTGACGATGGGGGCTTCCTGCCTTATTCGCGCGCAGTTCAACACCGACGTCGATTTTCGCACTATCGCCGAAGTGCAGCTGTTTATGGGGATTGGCGTCGCGTTTTTCTTTATGCCGATCACCACTATCGTGCTGTCGAACCTCAGCGGGGCGGAGGTGGCGGAAGGCTCCGGTCTGGCGACCTTCTTCCGCGTGCTGGGCGGCTCGTTTGCGTCTTCGCTGACCACCTGGATCTGGTCGCGGCGGGAGGTGTTCCACCATGCCAACCTGACCGAAAGCGTCTCTGCTTATAATCCTGCGGCGGTGGACTACGTGGAGAAGATGGGCGGAGCGACCCAGCAGCATATGGCGCTGATCGATAAAACCATTGAGCAGCAGGCCTATATGATGTCGACCATCGACTACTTCTGGGTTTTAGGCTGGGGCTTTATGGCGCTGATTGTGGTTATCTGGTTTGCCCGTCCGCCGTTCAGCCGCGCCGGAGCGCCGGGCGCGCCCTCGGCCGGTCACTAGCCGCGAGGTGATAAAAAACGTGCCCGAGCTGCGCCTGTCAATTCGATCGTTGCCTGCTTTTTCCTCGACCGTTGTTGCTCTCCGCAGTGATGGACATTTTGGGATGAAAAGGCGTGCAGCGGGGCCCTGGACCCCGCTGAAATCGGCGAACCGAAGGCCGGAAGACAAGGGCTGGCCGCCAGGGATGGCGGCAAGAGGCGAATCGAGACAGGAGCGAGCCCCGGAACGGGCGAGCAGGTCGAGTTGAGCCGACCGCAG
>OLIJ01000106.1_pt1 | contig 55682 bp, 53 predicted proteins | sample 1609731 | NCBI WGS metagenome assembly OLIJ01 (sample SAMEA4350159, study PRJEB24818) | metagenome | biome: human; feature: gut; material: faeces | place: Denmark | collected 2013-09
AAGAAAAGGCCGGAATCCGATAGGGGGGCCCGCCGCGTGGGCCGGGGAGTTTTTTATAAGAAACAGGAATTGGCAGGGCCAGCAGCTGCTCCCCCTGCCATTTCTGCAGCGCCGCCCGGCAGCCGTATCCGCCGATTAAAAAGGCGATGGTCTGCGGCACGTAGCTCAGGCCGATTGCGGTTGGCCCGTAGCCCATGTCATGCAGAATAAACGGCGAGCCGGTCAGCCAGGCGAAAAAGCTGGCGGAGCAGGCGGCGTAAATCAGCACGTTGCCGCTATATTCGCGTGAGCGCAGCAGCGCCAGGAAGGTCAGTTTTTTCTGCGTACCGCTCTCGGGCTTGCTCACCGGCTTGAGGCGTAACGCGGGCAGCATCAGCAGCAGGGCGATGACCAACAGGGTTGCGAAGATAGCCTGCCAGTCGAAATGGGCGAGCAGCCAGCTGCCGAGCAGCGGCGCCAGGGCCGGCGATAGACCTACCAGCGGCATAATGGTGGCGAAGATGCGGTTAGTACGTTGGGCTGGATAATAGTCGGTGACCATCGCCTGCCAGGTTACCGCCGCCGCGCAGACGCCGATGGCCTGCACAAATCGCAGCGCCAGCATCAGGGTCGCGTTCTGCACCCACAGCATGCCAAGGCAGCCGACGGCGAAGATCGCCAGGCCGCTGAGCAGCACCGGCTTGCGCCCGTAGCGATCGGAGACCGGGCCCCAGAACAGCTGACCAATGGCGAAACCGGCGAGAAACACGCTGAGGCTGGCGCTGACCGAAGCCGCCGAAGTGTTGAGATCCTGTTGGATCGCCGAAAACGCCGGCAGATACATATCGGTTGCCAGGAAGCCCAGCACGCTGAGACCCGCCAGCCAAACCAAAAATCCTTTCCCAGGTTGTTGCATAAAGTTCTCTTTCTTCTGATGCAGGTAAGATGCCGCTGAGTGTAGGGAGTGCATTCTGCCTTGTGAAACGCTAATATTTGTTACATGCGTTCAAAAAATTTGCAGGCAGAATATGTGGTCCGAATACTCTCTTGAAGTGGTTGATGCGGTTGCGCGCAACGGCAGCTTCAGCGCGGCGGCTCAGGAGCTGCATCGTGTACCCTCGGCGGTCAGCTACACCGTGCGTCAGCTCGAAGAATGGCTGGCCGTTCCGCTCTTTGAGCGCCGCCACCGGGACGTTGAGCTCACGCCAGCCGGCGTGTGGTTTTTACAGGAAGGACGTTCTGTTATCAAAAAAATGCAGATCACCCGCCGTCAGTGCCAGCAGATCGCCAACGGCTGGCGCGGGCAGCTCTCGATCGCGGTTGACGATATCGTTAAGCCGGCGCGGATGCGGCAGATGATTGTCGATTTTTATCGTCACTTTCCGGACGTCGAGCTGATTGTCTTTCAGGAGGTGTTTAACGGCGTCTGGGATGCGCTGGCCGACGGCCGCGTGGAGCTGGCCATCGGCGCGACCCGCTCGATTCCGGTCGGCGGACGATACGCCTTTCGCGATATGGGCATGCTGAGCTGGCACTGCGTGGTAGCCAGCCACCATCCGCTGGCGAAAATGAGCGGCCCGCTGAGCGATGACACGTTGCGCAACTGGCCGTCGCTGGTCAGGGAGGATACGTCGCGTTCGTTGCCCAAGCGCACGACGTGGCTGCTGGATAACCAGAAGAGGGTGGTGGTGCCGGACTGGGACGCCTCGGCCACCTGCCTGTCGGCCGGACTCTGCATCGGCATGGTGCCGTCGCACTTCGCCCGCCCGCGGATCGATAGCGGCGAGTGGACGGCGCTGGAGCTGGAAAATCCGTTCCCGGACTCCGCATGCTGCCTGACCTGGCAGCAGAGCGATATCTCGCCGGCTCTCTCCTGGCTGCTGGACTATCTTGGCGACAGCGAAACGTTAAATCGGGAGTGGCTGCGGGCGCCGGAATAGCCGGCGCCACGGCAGGATTAGCGGCGGTAGTCGACGAACGGGCCGTCGATCACCGAGCGACGCTCGACCAGTCGCGGGTGAACTTCGATAGACTGCGACTCTTCGCGCTTATTGACGATACGGTCCATCAGCATATTGAATGCGGCTTCGCCGAGTGAATCCTTCGGCTGATGAATGGTGGTCAGCGCCGGGCTAAAGTAGCGGGCGTTGCGCACGTTGTCATAGCCAATCAGCGAAATATCCTGCGGCACGCGCAGGCCCATTTCGTCGGCGGCGCAAATCGCCCCCATTGCCATGATATCGCCGCCGCAGAAGATGGCGGTCGGGCGATGCGGCTGGCTGAGGATCTGCTGCATGGCGCGGTAGCCGGATTCCGGCTCGAAGTCGCCCTGAACAACCCAGCTTTCCGGGACGCTAATCTGCGCTTCTTCCATCGCTTTCATAAAACCGGCCAGGCGTCCGGCGCCGGTATTGCGCTCCAGCGGGCCCGGGATCACGCCGATTTCACGGTGGCCGCGCTCAACGAGGTAGCGACCGGCCATATAGCCGCCTTCAAAGGCGTTATCGATCACCGAATCGGTAAAATCAGCCTTGGACTCACCCCAGTCCATGACGACCATCGGGATGTTGCGGTACTCTTCCAGCATGGACAGCACCGACTGCGGATATTCGGAACACATCACCAGCAGGCCGTCGACGCGCTTTTGCGCCATCATCGACAGGTAGGCCTGCTGCTTTTCCGGATCGTTCCAGGCGTTGCCCAGAATCAAGGTGTAGCCCTTCTGGAAGCAGCTCTTCTCAACGGACTCGATAATCTCGGCGAAATAGGCCGCTTCGCTGCTGGTAGCCAGCAGACCGATCGATTTAGTGTGATTAACCTTCAGGCTGCGCGCCACCGCACTCGGAGAGTAGTGCAGCTCTTTGATGGCAGCCCATACCGCGTTGCGGGTCTCTTCAGCCACAAAACGGGTTTTGTTAATTACATGTGAAACTGTTGTAGTGGAAACGTTTGCGCGCTTCGCTACATCTTTAATTGTTGCCATTACTTCTCTCTCCAGACCTTGACCTGATCGTCTGATTATCGATACGGAAACGTTTGCCTATACACACCCTGAGCACAATGTTCAACATTGCATCACGTCGGGAAACGACACAGAACGACAGGAAGGGGTCAATGGCCGATACGCTTTCAAATTAGCGTGGGATTTTGTCCGATCTTGCGGCAAAGGGGAAGAGTAAAAATGTGCATCACCCTAAATCTCAGAAGATTTTTGTGCAATATTGTGCAAAAATGAGCAGGCTCACTTTTCTTGTGGGGATAATCAGGGGGAAAATTGATGGATACAGATTTAAAGTTTTCGCTGACCACGACGATTATTGTTCTGGGTCTGATCGTGGCCGCAGGGCTGACCGCCGTACTGCACTAATTTTTTCGGGGGAGAGGCTCCTTTCCCCCCGTTCCCGCGCATTATTATCAAATTCGCAAAAATCTTTTGCCATTTCGTTTACTTTTGTTTTTCTGTGATTGATGTCATGCTTTTGACTTCTGATGAGATACCGTCGCTGAGGACGGTTTGCTGGAGTCATTGAATGAAAATCAACTTTCCCCTGTTAGCGCTGGCCGTTGGGGCGTTTGGTATCGGTACGACCGAATTTTCCCCGATGGGATTACTGCCGGTTATCGCTAAAGGCGTGGATGTGTCTATTCCCGCCGCGGGGATGCTGATCAGCGCCTATGCCATCGGCGTGATGGTCGGAGCACCGCTGATGACGCTGCTGCTGTCGCATCGCGCGCGCCGCAGTGCGCTGATTTTCCTGATGGCTATTTTCACCCTTGGCAACGTCCTCTCGTCAATGGCGCCGGATTACACCACGCTGCTGCTTTCGCGCATTATCACCAGCCTGAATCACGGCGCCTTCTTCGGCCTCGGCTCGGTGGTGGCCGCGAGCGTGGTCCCTAAACACAAGCAGGCCAGCGCGGTGGCAACTATGTTTATGGGGCTGACCATCGCCAACATTGGCGGCGTCCCGGCGGCGACCTGGCTGGGTGAAACCATCGGCTGGCGCATGTCCTTTCTTGCCACGGCGGGTCTTGGCCTGGTGGCGATGATCGGCCTGTGGTTCTCGTTGCCAAAAGGCAGCGCAGGGCAGCGGCCGAACGTGAAGGAGGAGCTGTCGGTTTTGATGCGGCCGCAGGTGCTCTCCGCGCTGCTGACCACCGTGCTCGGAGCCGGGGCGATGTTCACCCTCTATACCTATATTTCGCCGGTGCTGCATACCATTACCCACGCCTCGCCGCTGTTCGTCACCGCGATGCTGGTACTGATTGGCGTCGGCTTCTCTCTGGGCAATTATCTTGGCGGAAAATTTGCCGACCGCTCGGTTTCCGGCACGCTGAAGGGCTTTTTACTGCTGCTGATGGTTATCATGCTGGCGATCCCGCTGCTGGCGCAGTCGCAGATTGGCGCGGCCATCAGCATGGTGGTGTGGGGCGCGGCGACGTTTGCCGTGGTGCCGCCGCTGCAAATGCGCGTGATGCGCGTGGCTCACGAAGCGCCGGGGCTATCTTCTTCGGTGAATATCGGAGCGTTTAACCTTGGGAATGCGCTCGGCGCGGCGGCCGGCGGGGCGGTGATTTCTTCTGGCCTGGGCTACGCATTTGTTCCGGTGATGGGCGCTATCATTGCCGGGGTGGCGCTGATGCTGGTGTTGTTCAGCGGTCGCTCGCGGCCGGAAGAGGTCTTAGCCAGCCGCTAATAATTACCGCAGAAGGGGAAACCCTTCTGCGGTAGAGTTTTATGCCGCCAGATTAGCCGCGACAAACTTCCAGTTTACCAGCGCCCAGAAGTGCTCCAGATAGTTTGGACGGGCGTTACGGTAGTCAATGTAATAAGCATGTTCCCAGACATCCACGGTCAGCAGCGGTGCGGCATTGCCGGTGAGCGGCGTACCGGCGTTGCTGGTGGAGACAATCGCCAGGCTGCCGTCGGCATTTTTGACCAGCCACGTCCAGCCAGCGCCGAAGTTTTTCACCGCAGCATCGGTGAACTGCGCTTTAAAATCAGCAAAGCTGCCGAAGGATTTGGCGATTGCTGCCGCCAGTTCGCCTTCCGGCTCACCGCCGGCATTCGGCGCGAGACAGTTCCAGTAGAAGGTGTGGTTCCAGACCTGGGCCGCGTTGTTAAAGACGCCGCCTTCGGAAGAACGAACGATCTCTTCTAAAGAGTGGCCTTCAAAAGCGGTGCCCTTGATCAGGTTGTTGAGGTTAGTGACGTAGGCCTGGTGATGCTTACCGTAATGGTATTCCAGGGTTTCAGCGGAAATGTGCGGCGCCAGGGCGTCTTTCGCATATGGTAATGCAGGTAATTCGAACGACATTGCTACTCTCCTTATTATATTAATGCGCGCAATAACCATGTAATGCACAGGGAGATAGTAGCAAATTAAAAGATGTGGCAAAAGAGAGAGTTAACCTGCCGCAGGCGCGGCAGGGGGCGTCAGCGGATGGTTTTAGGCGTCATCACGCGGCGGGCGCCAACGTAGTGGCGAACCCAGTAATCTTCGCTTAACGAGGTAATCTGAATATCGCGTCCGGTACGCGGCGACTGAATAAATTTACCGTTACCGACGTACACGCCGACGTGATCCGCCGTGCCGCGGCCGCGGGTGCGGAAGAAGACCAGATCGCCGCTCTGCAGCTCACCGCGATCTACGGGGCGAGCATCGCGCAGGTGGTACATCTCGTTCGCCGTCCGCGGGATATGAATTTTCACCAGGTCTTTATAGGCGTAATAAACCAGCCCGCTGCAGTCAAAGCCGGTGCGCGGCGAGGTGCCGCCCCAGCGGTAGGGCTTGCCAATTTGGCCCATCAGCTTCGACATGGCGGTGCTCTGCGCTTTTTGCACCCGCACCTTATGCGCATCGGCCAGCGTCAGCGGCACTTCCTCTTCAACCACTGGCTTACAGCGCTTTTTGTAGCCTTTCCGCACGACGCATTTCTGCTGCACGCTGGCCATCGCCCGCGTCGGTTCGATGTTTGACTTAGCCGACGTCGCGCACTGCTTTTTATAGCCCTTGCGCAACACGCACTTTTTGGTTCCGCCGGCGGCCTGACGGTTTAATGCCGTTTGGCTGGAGGCGGTGGTGCGGGTAGGGTGTTTGGCGCGGGAGGAGATCGATGCTTTCTTGCTGGAGGTTTTGGCGCTGGATTTTGTTTTCTGACCGGAGACTTTTTTCTTGCGTTCGGTGGTGCCCTTTGCCTGATGCGCTTTTGACGCGGCGGAGGCGTGCGTATGCCCTGAAGCATGCGCCAGTGGTGTAAATGAGATAGATGTAAACAGTAATGCGCAGAGCGAAATCGCGATTTTGTTTAGCCGCGCCACCGAGCACTCCCCTGATTAATTACAGACATGTACACATACCTGACCATGAATGACAAAACCCAACGATTCTAATGCATAAAAACCCTGAAAGTTAATACTCTTTTGTATCTAAAGTGTCGTTTGATTAACAATTGCAAAAAAATATGCCAGACATTGACCGCCTTGTACAGAAAGTGCGCGGCAGGACGGCGCGCTGGCTGATGAAGTAATATTTTTAAGGCAACTTCAGTCCACAGAAGATAAAATAGAACGAGTGAACAAAATGTTATTATCTGTCCTGCGTTCAGGACGCTACAATGACAAATTACTGCCGTATAGAAGTTAAGGAAGCATGACAATGAGTACTACTGTAGAAAAAATCGAACGTCAAATCGCTGAAAACCCGATCCTGCTGTACATGAAAGGATCGCCGAAACTGCCAAGCTGCGGCTTTTCCGCTCAGACCGTGCAGGCGCTGTCCGCGTGCGGCGAACGCTTTGCCTACGTAGATATCCTGCAGAATCCGGACATCCGCGCGGAGCTGCCGAAGTATGCAAACTGGCCGACCTTCCCGCAGCTGTGGGTTGATGGTGAGCTGGTTGGCGGTTGCGACATCGTGATTGAAATGTATCAGCGCGGTGAGCTACAGCAGCTGATCAAAGAAACGGCGGCGAAGTACAAGGCCGACGAGCCGAAAGCAGAATAATTTTGCTGCCAGTAAAAAAGCGACTTCCAGTGAAGTCGCTTTTTTTTGTCTCTTATTCCGCTTCAGGCTGCGGTAGCGGCCATCCGCCAAGACGCTTCCAGCGGTTGACTATCTCGCAGAACAGCCGGGCGGTCTGGTCGGTATCGTACAGCGCAGAGTGCGCCTTGGTGCCATCAAACGCCATACCGGCGGCAAGGCAGGCTTTAGACAGCACGGTCTGACCGAGCGCCAGCCCGCTCAGCGCGGCGGTATCAAAGGTGACGAAAGGGTGGAACGGATTGCGTTTTAGCCCGGCGCGCTCGGCGGCAGCCATGGTAAAACTGAGATCGAAAGTGGCGTTATGCGCCACCATGATGGCGCGATTACAATCGCTGTCCTTCATCCCTTTGCGGACCATTTTGAAAATCGCGTGCAGCGCGTCGTACTCGCTTACCGCCCCGCGTTCCGGGTCGTTAGGGTTGATGCCGTTAAATGCCAGCGCTTCGGGCTGCAGGTTCGCACCCTCGAAAGGTTCAACATGAAAATGCAACGTTTCGTCCGGCATCAACCAGCCCTGCTCATCCATTTTCAGCGTAATGGCTGCGATCTCAAGCAGGGCGTCGGTTTTGGCATTGAACCCGGCGGTTTCGACATCGATAACCACAGGGTAAAAACCGCGAAAACGGTCGCACAGACCATTAAGTTGAACGTTCTCGGACATCAGATTCTCTTTACTGGAAAAAAGTAGCGCGCATTATGGCAAATTTTGCCGCGCCTTGCAGCAGTCAGGGGATAAAACAGCGGGCGCCGACGGGCGCCCGCAACCGTTAGTGGCCGAGGCCTTTGCCGGCGTCTTTCTCTTCGATCAGTTCGATTTTGTAACCATCCGGATCTTCAACGAAGGCGATAACCGTGGTGCCGCCCTTAACCGGACCGGCTTCGCGGGTCACGTTGCCGCCGTTCTGACGAATACGCTCGCAGGCTTCTGCCGCATTATCCACGCTAAGGGCGATATGGCCGTAGGCGCTGCCGAGATCGTATTTGTCCACGCCCCAGTTATAGGTCAGCTCGATAACCGCAGTATCGCTCTCCTCGCCGTAACCAACGAAGGCCAGCGAGTATTTATATTCGGTGTTTTCGCTGGTACGCAGCAGCTTCATGCCGAGCACGTTGGTGTAAAACTCGATAGAACGCTGCAGATCGCCAACGCGCAGCATGGTGTGAAGTAAGCGCATGTTTGTATACTCCTGTTTTACAACAGCCTGTTAGCCGCCGTATTTGAAAATGGCCAGAATGGCATCAGAAACGGACAAGGCGTTTCCGGCACCGGAGCACTATAACGTAAAAAGGCGACCTTTTCAGGCCGCCCATACAATCAGGGGCATCATGCGCTAAAAACGATTGGCTGCCTTGTCCTGACCGCGCGCCGGTCGGCTACGATTTCGTCAAATCGATGCTCAGGATGCGCTCCTTCGCGCCTTCGACAAAGACGTCCGGGTCCCAGTCGCGGTTGAAGCCTTCCTTTATACCGACGTACAGGGTATTCATATCCGGCGATAGCACCATCTGGTTTGGATAAACCGGAGTGCGGAATTCACGGGTCACGCTGTAGGTCGCGGCATCGATTACGCTGAGGGTGCCGCTGGTGAAATTGGTGACGTAGAGCTCGTTATATTTCGGATTGTATTTTACCGCGTTGGCCCCGGCGCCGGTACGCACATAGCCCAGCTGCCTGCCGTCGCGCAGATCGAAAATATAGAGCCCGTCGCGGGGGCCGCTGCGATCGTCATGGTCGAAGGCCACGACAAAGATCCTGCCGGAGTCGGAGTCCACCGCCAGATTCTGCGCGCTGGGCAGCCGCGGCTGCGTATTCTGGAGGGTAATGGTGCGCAGCACCTGCTGCTTTTTCGCGTCAATCTCGTTGATGTAATCCCGGCCGCCAACGTAGATTTTCTGCGTTTTTTCATCGAGCGTCAGCCCATAGGCCGTGCCCTTATAAGCCTCTTTGACCTCGCCTTTTAGCGCCAGCGTCGTGCCGTCGAGCATCAGCAGCTTATGCAGCGGCTGCGTACCCTGCGCCGTCTTCAGCATATTGCTGTAGCTCACGAACAGGGTATCGGCATCCGGGCTGTAGACCATATGGCGCAGGTGCTCGAAGCGAGAATCGGCGGCGTTAGGCGTTTTAAAGCTGAGCCTGTCGCTGGTTTTGGTTAGCTTCCCTGTGGTGGTATCAAGCATGCTTACCCGCAGCGAGGCCGACTGGGTATGACCGATATAGAGCCGGTGCTGCGGCTGATTCATCGCCAGGGAAAACGCCCGGTACGGCATATCGTAGCGATGTTCAATTTTCAATGACGTCGGGTTAAAGGCGTATAAATAGCCTCTGTTCGCCTCGCGGTTCACGCGGTCGGTTACCGCCGTAAACACGTACTGATTGGCGTTATCGAAGGCCAGTTCGTAAATCCCTTCATCCGCCTGCTGAAGGTAATTGGTCTTCAGGGCGAAGCGCGAGGTTTCGCGCGGCGGTGGGTCAATGGCTGACGCCGAGGCCGGCAGGAGAGCTGCAATAAGCAGGCATCCCAGTCGTGTTCTTAAATTGAATCGATTCATTTTTTATTCCTGATATGAAAAGTGGGGGCGCGGGATAAAACCCGGGGCATTACCCCGCGCCGGGTTTTAACTCAGAACTGGATCTCTCCGCCGAAGATCCAGGTTCGTCCGCGGGCGGTGGTATTCACCGACGTGCCCGCCCGGGCGTAATCGACGCTCTGATTCATGCGGTTCAGCGCTTCGGCGTAATCGCGGTTGGTGACGTTCTGCACGCTGAGGCGCAGCTGGACGTTGTCGGTCGCCTGCCAGGTGCTGTAGAGGTCGATGATGGTCGGGATATTCGGCATGTCCTCTTTCGGTACGGTATTGCTGTCGAGGCTGATGCCCTCGGTGCTCAGGCGTTTGGTTTTACCGGTGAATTTGACCAGGCTGCCGACGGTCAGACGCCGGTCGAAGAGGCGGCCGCCGACGTCGAGCGTGGCGTAGCTATCGGGCAGGTCGCTGAGGTCGCTGTAGGCAAAGCTGTAAACCGTGCTGGCAATCGAGGTGGGCTGATCGGTGTGCTGCTTGCTCCATGAGAGGTTCGCATAGGCGAAGCCGATATCATATCCGGCCTCAATTTCGTAACCTGTGGCGGTTACCGTCGAAGGTACGTTGATGTAGATGTTGGCGTTGAAGCTGTCGGATGCGTTATCGATATCCTGACAGAGCCTGCCGTCGTGGCACAGGAAAAAGGATTCGCTGGTGATATAGTTTTTAATCCGCGAGCGGTACGCCAGCGCCTTTAAATGAAAGCTGTCCTGCTCGTGCAGCAGGCCCTGCTTATTGATATTAAAGCCGGCCTCCCAGGTCTCCGCTTTTTCCGGTTTGAGGAACGGGTTCATCGAGGCGCCGCCCTCGTTAGCGAAGAAGACCTCCTGCACGTTTGGCGCGCGGGAAGATCGGCTCCAGCTGACGAAGGGCTGTAGCCACGGGGTGACCTGGGCGGAAAACGTTGCCGATGGATTAACGTCGGTATTATCCAGCTTGAGATGGCTTTCCCCCTGCGGGAAACACTTCTCGTTATCGCCGCAGGCCGGCTTGTAGCCTGTAACCTGGCTGCGGGTGTAGTTAAGGTTGAGATCCAGCTGATAAATATCTTTGTTCAGCGTCAGGCTGCTGTATAAGGACGATATCTTTTGTTTGCCGGCGGGAGCAAAGGCGTTGTGATCGGTTTCAGTATTCTGCACAAAGCGCCGGGTATAGCGGGTATCCATTAATTTCCCGCCGACCTGGAATACGGTAAATAGATCCTCACTCATTTTAAATCGACTGGTGTTGCTAATATCGATAGCGTTGGATTTATTGGTGGTCGAAGAACTGTTGAAGTTATACAGCGATTCCGGCTTGTACGCCTGATTTCCGCGGCTGGTGCTGGCCAGCAGATTTAATTCCACCAGCTCATTCAGCGGGGCGTAATTATAGCGCAGGGCGTAATCGTCGCTGGTGATGTCGCGGCGGGTAAAGCTGTTGCTGTAATTACGGCCGGAAAACTCAATTTTATTGAACTGGTCCGGATTGAAGTTCAGCTTATAAAGCTGGGAGCGGGGCTCCTGGCGCAAATATTTATTATCTTCGCCGATAAAATCTTCGCTGCTGCGCCCGCCGCCGTTTTTATAGGTCGCATAGGTTCGTCTACCGCTGATGCCGACCAGCGCGCCGAGGGCGCCGCCGTTTTCGAAGGTATCGGTCTTACCGGCCACCGCCACCATCCCGGTGCGCCCCAGCCCGTTATCGCCCACCGAGAAGCGGGAAAGTCCCCCCGCCTGGCGTCCCTCCCGCAGAACGTCATCTATGCCGATGGTGCGCATATTGGCGCTGCCCGCGAGGGCGTTAACGCCCTGAGAGCCGGCGCTGCTGCCGCGCGTCACGTCAACTTCGGCAAGAAAGTTCGGGTCGAGCGGGACGCCGGCGGCGGTGTTGGCGCCGCCGTGATAGTTGGCGGGCGCCATGCCGAAGTAGGTCTGGGTGACGCCATCGACCATCGTATTCACCCGGCCCAGCCCGTTCATGCCGCGAATATTCACCCGGACCGACCCCTGCAGCGGTTCAATTTGCTTATAGCTCCCCGCCATACTGCGCAGCGACGCATCCAGGCTCTGCAAGTTTTTATTTAGCGTACGTGAACTGTAGGCTCCGGGGCGGGTATAGCTCTCCTCAGAGGAGCCGACCTGATTTTTTTCAGCCAGCGGGTTATCGGTAATAGTGAGTGGAGAAAAGACCGATTCCCCCTCATTTTCTGCCGCAAAGGTATGGCCGTGGACAATAATAAGCCCGGCCATAATCCCTTTGGCTATTTGCGATTTTTCCATAATCAATTCCTGTTTTTGTATTTTATCAATGCACCAAATGAACAAAATTACCCCGCGCAGCCGAACGGCTGCGCTACGATAAATTGCTCATAAATAAAAATAAAAGCTCCGCCGCCGCCCGAGAATACTCTCCCCGCAGCGGCCGGTTATTCAGAAATGAATAATCTAAATGACGCTATTTAAGTTTGTTAACCGACCAGCGGTTAATACAGGTAACGCTCATTGTTATATTTTTAACAGCCCGAACTCCACCGGTAGCGTGACCTTCTGGACGCCGTTTTTGAGCATCTCTTTTGGCGGCGGCGGCAGCGGTCGCGCGCTTTCAAGCGCAATGAGCGCCGCCCGATCCAGTGACAGGGTGCCGGATGAGGTGACCAGTTTTGTACTAAGTATTTCGCCGCGCTCATCGACGCTGAAGGCGATGACGGCCGTCCCGGTACGTTTACGCCGCCTTGCATCGTCCGGGTAGTTGCGCATTTTGTTGATTTTGCCCTTTACCAGCGATTCCCAGCTGATTTTACTTTGGCTGATTCTGGCGGCGTCGGTATCCAGCGGTGCCGTATTGCGCTGAGTCCGCGCGGACTGTACCGGCGGGGCGGCCAGGCTGGTGGTGGTCGAGTTTCCCTGCTCTTCTTTACGCTCCTGCGACGATTTCTTCTTTCTTTCCGTTTTCTTTTTGCGCTCTTTTTCCGGCGTTGCTGCCACCAGCTTAAGCTCAGCGTCCTCGTGCTCGCGCAGCTTCGGCAGCTCTTTATTATGGAGCGACTTGCGTTCGGTCATGGCTTCTACCTTGCGCTGCTGGCTGACGCCTGGCGGCAGTTCGGGGCGAATGAAGGAGACCTCAAACTCAGGCGCATATTCAAGCATCACTGCGGCAGGCGTCGACTCGGGCTGGTTGAGGGAAAAATGAAGCATAAACGGCAGCACCAGCGCCGCGTGGAACAGCACGCTGCCGGCGGAGCCCTTTATCCACGGCGCGCGCGAGAGGATCGGTGGCGTGTTCATTGCGATCTTCATTTGGCCGCCGGTACCGACCAGATATAGTCGGCCTGTTTTGCCGTCAGCGTGGTGCCGTCGGTGGTGAGCATCACCACCCGCGGTTTTTCCGCGCCTAAGTCGGCCAGATGCAGGGGCACGCCGGTATCTTTGGCGGCGTGGTAGCCGCCGGCAATCAGCAGCGCCGGGCGCGGCGCTTGAATGAGCTGTTGGGCCATAAAGCGATCGCGATTCTGCTGAATGGCCATCATCGCGGTGACCTGTTCGCCGCTAATTTTGCCGTCGTGCATCAGGTAGATGATCGCCGACAGGGCTTCATGTACCTGCGGGCGGGAAGAGCGTTCTCCGCTCGGGAAAGTAGGGCGTTGGTACAGTTCGTTGACCTGCTGGCGGCTGATATTGGCGGCCAGCAGAGGCCAGGGACCCTCCAGCGCGGTCATCACCAGGTCACGGTACAGATCCCACGGCCAGCCGCTGTTCCAGCGCATCGCTTCCGCCGCGCGGGTGGCGCTGACCGACGTTCCGGACGCGCTGGCCTGCTTGACGCGGTTGACCGCATCCTGCTGGCTGATATCGATCATCTCCAGCAGCACGCTGCCCTGGGGGCGGGATTGGTTCAGATTTTTTAGCAGCCACTGCTCAATCTGATGGTGGCGCACGTTGGTGTGCTCTTCGCCGACGATAACTATCGAGGCGTTGCGTATCCTGGCGATAAGCTGCGCCGGCGTCAGGGTGCTGCCGGAGGCCGTATCCACAATACATGCGCACTCTTCCACCGATGCGGCGGCGGGGGCTGATGTCGTCGAGGACGCGCTTTGGCATGCCGCCAGGGCCAGAGCGCTGCTAACAACCAGAGATTTTAACAAGCATTCCATATTAAACATAAATATCCATTTTCTGTTTCATTGGTAGCATTTATTTTCATGCTAAAATTTTTCACAGAATTATATGTAACAATGATAATGATTATCAAGATCATTCGCATTATCATTAATGCTCTGGTTTTAACCAAAACGTCGCAGAGAGCGGCAGGAGTCATGCGGAGAAGGGCGGGAGCTGGGGAGCGTCAAACGGCGGGCGGGTTCTCGTCCTTCCCTGGACAGAGATCCGGCGTATTTTTTAGCCATCCGTGGAGCGGCTGACCTCCTCCCAGGCGTCGATCCCGGCGCTCATCTGCTGCAGCTTTTCTTTAACCAACGTCACGGCATCGCTTCCCAGCAGCAGCGACGCCGGAGGGGCCGGATGGTTAATCAGCTCCAGCATCGCCCGCGCCGCCCGGCGCGGATCGCCCGGCTGATGGCCGCTGCGCTGCATTCGCGTTTCGCGAATGGGGCCGAAGCTGCTGTCGTAATCGTCAATACTGCGGGCAGCGCGCACCATTGAGCGCCCGGCCCAGTCGGTTCGAAACGATCCCGGCTGCACCGCCGTCACGGCGATATTAAAGGGCTTAAGCTCTTTGCTTAGCGTTTCAGAAATCCCCTGCAAAGCGAATTTGCTGCCGCAGTAGTAGCTGATGCCGGGCATGGTGATGAATCCCCCCATCGAGGTGATATTCAGAATGTGGCCGGCGCGGCGCGCGCGGAACCAGGGTAAGAAAGCTTTAATTACCGCGACCGCACCAAATACGTTAACGTTGAATTGCGCCACGAGCTCCTCAATCGGCGACTCTTCCATGATGCCCTCGTGGCCGTAGCCGGCGTTATTGACCAGCACGTCAACCGCGCCAATTTCCCGCTCTACGGCCTCAACGAGCGGCGGAATGGCGGCAAAATCGGTGACGTCCAGGACTCTGCCAAAGCACTGGCCCGGCGACAGGGCCTCGAACTGCTGCCGATCTCTCTCGTTTCGTAGTGTTCCGACCACCCGATGCCCCGCGCTGAGCGCCTCTTCGGCCAGCGCCCGGCCAAATCCGCTGCTGACGCCGGTGATGAAAAATAGTTTTGCTGAGTGCATACCAACTCTCCTTCATTAAATTGAGCAGGCAGAATAGGGCCGAACGGCGCTCTGGCGTAGCCCCGATCCTCTTCGGTCTTTGCCTGTTCCTATGAGCCGTCTGGACGCGGCGGGCCGTGAGTGCCACACTTCACCTACGTTCCGGCTTCTTTAACGCAGGCTTTATGACAACTACCGCTGATCGGCAAATGGTGACGCTGCTGGACCACCTGACCCCACAGGAGGGCTACAACCTCACGGTTTTACCTGACGTTCGCTTTTTGCGATCTAACCGACCGCTGCTGCGCACGCCGGTTTTATACGAGCCGGGGATCGTTATTGTGGTGCAGGGAAGAAAGCAGGGGTTTCTTGGGAATGATGTCTATTTGTATGACGCCCGGCATTATCTGATGGTCTCCGTGCCGGTGCCGTTCACCATGGAAACCGACGCCAGCGCCGCCGAGCCGATGCTGGCTATTTACATTCGCCTCGACTTCACCTTAGCGGCAGATCTGCTGCTGGAGCTCGACGGTCGCGGCGCCCCCGTCGTCGCCGCGCCGCGCAGCATGATGTCGAGCCTGATGGATGCGCAGATCGGCGGCTCGGTGTTACGCTTCCTGCAGATTATGTCTTCGCCGCTGGACGCGGAAATGCTCGGGCCGTCGATGCTGCGGGAGATATATTACCGGGTGCTTACCGGCGAGCAGGGGCCGGCGCTGCGCAGCGCCCTGCGGATGCAGGGCCAGTTTGGCAAAGTGGCGAAAGCATTACGAAAAATTCATGCGCAATATGCCGAGAGCCTTGACGTCACCGCCCTGGCGAAAGAGGTCGGAATGAGCGTTCCGACCTTTCACAGCCACTTCAAGGCGGTAACCAACACCTCGCCGATGCAGTACCTGAAATCAACGCGCCTGCATCAGGCCCGGCTGCTGATGCTGCGCAGCAACCTGACCGCCTCCGCCGCCGGCGTGCGGGTCGGCTATGAGAGCATTTCTCAGTTCAGCCGCGAGTTTAAGCGCCTTTTTGGCCTGACGCCGGTGCGCGAAGTTGAGCGCATGAAGCACAATTTTTCCCTGCCCGCCCCGGTTACGCCCTCCGCGTTTATCTCATCGCATTGAGCCGTCCGCCGGGGCCGGCACATCGTCATCCTGTAAGATATGCTGGCGCAGCAGCGTCGCCAGGGTAGAAGGATCGCCTCGCTCTATCGCCTCGACCATCGCGAAATGTTCCTGCGAGGACTGGACGATCCTCGCATGCGAGTTCCATTGCCCCAGCGCCGCAGAGGGAACCCGGCTGCGGAGTTCGAAAATCAGTTCAATCATGTCTTTGTTCGAACACGGAGCAAGCAGCGCGCGGTGAAAGGCGAGGTTGGATTCATACTGTTGCAGGATCGTGCCGAACTGAGTGTAGTGGTCAAACAATTCGGCGCACTGGCGCAGGGCGGCTAACTGCGCGGGCTGGATATGCTCCACGATATCGCTGGCCGATGCGCTTTCCAGCACCGCGCGGATGCGCGAAATATTCCTACGCTGCTGCACGTCAGGCGAATAAACATGGTACCCACGATTGGGAACATGCTGCACCAGCCGTTCAATGACCAGCTGATCGAGGGCGCGGCGAACATCGCTGCGCGTACACTCATAGCGCTCAGCCAGCTCGACCTGTTTCAGCCAGGCGCCTGGCTGGAAAACCCCGGTATTAATATCCATCGCCAGCAGGTTGGCAACGTGCACCAGAGTGCTTTTACCTTGCATCATATCCTCAGCTCCTTGTCCTGGTTCCCGCGATTTTTTGCAGCCTGATAATGAACGGTTCCCGGCTTTGGCACCAGTTTAAACCGTCGGTCTATTGGCTTTTGCTCTGACCCAAAGCTGAATTGTGACATGAACCAGATCTTTTGTTAATAAATTGTTTATTAAATTGGCGCCAATTTTGGTTTTGTGTTTGAATCAATTTTGAACAGCCGATCAACGAGAAAACAATTTATGCAACTATCAGTAATTAAAAATGATTCTGAGCATGCCGCCGGGCGTAGCCAGGCGCTTTACTATCGCGGCAGCACGACTATTTTTTCCAGCCGGCACGATTCCCGCTTCCAGTATTGCCTGTACGTTCCGCCCGGATTCGATGGCGACAAAACCGATTATCGCCTGGTCGTGGCGATGCACGGCACCGGCCGTTCGATGGTGCAATACCGGGATGCTTTTACCGAGTTTGCCCGCTATAACCGCTGCGTTGTTCTGGCCCCGCTGTTTCCCGTCGGGCCGCTAGGGGACGGCAATTCACACGGCTTTAAATACATTATTGAGCAGGATATTCGCTATGACCTGGCGCTGCTGGCGATGATCGATGAAGTTAGCGAGCTGCTGGATCGCGACTTTGGCAAGTTTCTGCTGTTCGGCTACTCGGGAGGCGGTCATTTCGCCCATCGCTTCCTTTACATTCACCCGGAAAAGCTGCTGGGAGTCTCCATTGGCGCCCCGGGTTCCGTCACGCTGCTGGACGACAGCAAGGCCTGGTGGCCGGGGGTGCAGAACTTTGAGCAAATCTTTGGCAAACCTCTGGATTACCACGCCTTAAAACAGGTAGCGGTGCAGCTGGTGGTCGGCAAAGTCGATCTCGAAACCTGGGAAATCACCCATCAGCCCGGCGGCCGGTATTATCAGCCGGGATGTAATGATGCCGGTATCACCCGAATCGAACGGAATACCGCGCTGCTCAACAGCCTACGCGAGCACGGCGTGAAAGCTGAACAAGAGATAGTGCCAAACGTCGGCCACGACGGCATGAAAGTGCTGGATCAGGTGAAAGACTTCTTCCTGCGCGTACTGCAGGCAAATCGCTGAGGAGCGAACAACGTGACGCAACCTTTTCCCTTAATCGAAATCTCCGGTACGCCGTACGAGCGGGGCTGCCAGTACGGTGAGCAGGCTAAAGCTCGGATCCACGCCAGCGTGGCTATTTATGGCGACCAGCTGAACGCCCTGCGGATCGGTCAGGAACAGCGTGACCGCCTGATTAATAGCTTCAGCGCCATCATCCGCGAGTTTGATGCGGACTATCTCGACGAAATGCGCGGCATTGCCAGCGCATCCGACGTTTCGCTGGAAGCTATTGTGATGATCAACGCCCGTACGGAAGTTATCGCTCAGGCGCGTAGCCTGCAGCACTGCCCGACGCCGCATGATGACAACATAAAAGATGGCTGTACCGGCGCGGTGATCCTGCCGCAGCGCAGCCCGCACGGCAAACTGATTCATGGTCAAAACTGGGACTGGCGCGCGGAGTGCGCGGAGAGTTCGGTGGTGGTGAAAATTAAGCGTCAGCAGGGGCCGGATGTCCTGACTTTCGTGGAGGCCGGAGGGCTTGGCCGCAGCGGGATGAACAGCGCCGGGATCGCCATCACCGCTAACTATCTGCGGTGTGAGCGCGATTATCAGCAGCAGGGCGTTCCGCTGTCGCTGATCCGCCGTAAAGCGCTGGAACAGCAGCATATGGCGCTGGCGATGAAGGTGGTCGCCACCACGCCAAAGTCGTGCTCTAACAATATGATCCTCAGCACAAAAGAGGGCTTTGCTATCGATTTTGAATGCGCTCCGGACGAAAGCTTCACCCTCTATCCGCAAAATGGCCTGCTGGTTCATGCCAACCACTGGGAGAGCCTGCCTGCCCGCTGCAAAATTCGCGAGGAGGGCGTCGATGCCTCGCCGGATTCGCTGTATCGCGGCTGGCGCGTCCATGAATTACTCAACGCCCATGCAAAACCGGGCGCAGAGGAGATGAAAAACGCCTTTTTCGATGACTTCGGCTCCCCCTATTCCGTATGTCGTCCGCCGCGGCCGGGGTTCAGCAGCGATTTATCCGCCACGGTGGCGATGATCGTGATGACTCCCGCTGAGGGGATGATGGATGTAGTACCGCTTCCGGCACTTAACCGCGACTTCACGCGCTACACGCTCGATTAACAGAGAGATCGCTATGAAAAAATTATTATCAGCTGTTGCCCTGTTACTGCCGGGCATGGTGGCGCAGGCGGCCGATGGCGAAGTTATCCGTTTTGCGCTGAATCAGGATATCCGCAGCAGCCAGCCGGGCGTCAACCGGGACGGAAACACCGATGATGTCCTGATGCACGTGGTGGAAGGCATGGTGGGCTACCGCGAGGACGGTACCGTTGGGCCGATGCTCTCGTCATCGTGGGATGTGAGTAATGAAGGCAAAACCTATACCTTCCATCTGCGCGAAGGGGTGAAGTTTCACAACGGCGACGCCATGACGGCGCAGGACGTGGTGTGGAGCTGGAAGCACTGGAACGACCCGAAAACCCAGTGGCGATGTTTGCGCGAATTTGACGGCAGCGGGTTGATTCATGTTACCGACGTCAGCGCGCCGGATGCGCATACCGTGGTCATGACGCTGGAGAAACCGGTGGCGCTGTTTCTGGACACGCTGGCGCGCACCGATTGCGGCGCTGCCGCGGTTATCAGCTCTAAATCGGTTGCCGCGGACGGAACCTGGATCGCGCCGATCGGCACCGGGCCGTTCAGCTTTGGCGAGTGGAAGCATGGTGAGTACGTTTCATTGAAGCGTTTTGCCGACTACAGCGCGCTGGCGGGGAAAGAGGACGGCTTTGTCGGCGGGAAAAAAGCGCTGGTGGAGGAAGTGCGCTTTATGGCGATCCCCGATGCGGCAACGGTGAAGGCGGGCCTGCAGTCGGGAGCCGTGGATCTGGCGCAGGTGAGCCCGATTGACGGCATCGACCTGAAAAAAGACCCCAATATCTCCCTCGAAGTGGCGCCGAACGCCCAGCGTCACGTGATGCTGATCCAGACCGACGATCCGCTGCTGAAAAACGTCAAGCTTCGTCAGGCGATAGCCTCTGCGCTGGATAGCGAACAGATCGCGCTGGGAACCAGTCAGAATCTGGCGCAGGCGTCCAACTCCAACATTTCCGTGGCCTCCGCGTTCTACAGCAATATCCAAAAGCAGGGCTATAAGTACGATCCGGCCCGCACGGCCCAACTGCTGAAAGAGGCGGGCTATAAAGGCGAGCCGCTGGAGATTATCGCCAACAAGCGCGCCACCGTGCCGAGTTTTGATATGGCCATTATTATCCAGGCGATGCTGCAGGCGGCGGGAATTAACGCCCGCGTCACTACCATGGAGTGGGCGACCCAGCTTGAGCGCTATCAGTCCGGGCGCTATCAGATGATGACCTTCACCTACTCCGCGCGCTTTAACCCGGCGCTGGCCTTCGAGCAGCTGGTGGGGGATAAAACTAAACAGAAACGCAAGGTCTGGGGAGATCCGCAGGCGATCGCTATGACCGATGAGCTGGCCACCGTCGACGATCCGGCGCGGATCCAGGCCATCACCGATAAGCTGCACCAGCAGATGATTGCTGATGTCCCGCTAATCATCTTTTATCCTGGGCTGGATATTGTCGCGCACCGTAAGGCTATCAGCGGCTATAAATCCTGGCTGGCTGCCGCCGCGCGGCTGTGGAACGTCAGCAAAGCCTGATGAGATAAGGAGACGCGCATGTTGCAGTTTCTGCTTACCCGTATTTTGACCGCTATTCCGACGCTGCTGCTGGTGACCGTGCTGGTCTTTCTGCTGACGCGCATGGTGCCGGGCGACCCGGCCCTGCTGATGCTGGGGGATATGGCGACGGAGTCCAGCCTTGCCGATCTGCGCCACAGCATGGGGCTGGATCAGGGGATAGTGCAGCAGTTCTTTATCTGGTCCGCTAACGTGCTGCACGGCGACTTTGGCCACTCAATTCAGAGCGGTCAGGCGGTGCTGCCTTTGATTCTGCAGCGCTTCGGCGTGACGCTAAGCGTGGTGCTGGTAGCCATTGTTATCGCTTCGCTGCTCGCGGTGCCTGCGGGAATGCTGGCGGCGTGGAAACAGAACTCCTCCCTGGATACCGGGCTGGTGATGTTCTCCACGTTTCTGCTGTCGATCCCGAGCTTCTGGATGGGGCTGCTTATCCTGCTGCTGCTCGGCCTGAAGCTCGGCTGGCTGCCGGTTGTCGGCTACGTCTCATTGAGCGATGACCTGAAGGCGGGGCTGCTGTATCTGCTGATGCCGGTGATGACGCTGGTGCTGGTGGAGATCGGCGCGCTGGTCCGCATGATGCGGGCCAGTACGCTGGAGGTGCTGCGGCTTGATTATGTTTCCCACGCCCGGGCGAAGGGGCTGCGCGAGCGCGCGGTCCTGACGCGCCACGTGTTCCCGAATGCCTTTGGGCCGACGTGGACGCTGATTGGCCTGACGCTCGGCAACCTGCTCAGCGGGGTGGCGGTGACGGAAACGGTCTTCAGCCTGCCGGGGCTCGGCCGCCTGCTGGTGGATGCCATTTATGCCCGCGACTATCCGGTTATTCAGGGATGTATGCTGTTTATCGCCACGCTCTATGTGCTCACCAATCTGCTGATTGATGCGCTCTATCCACTGTTCAATCCGAGGGTTTCTGCGTGAAGAGAAAACATATCGTCCTCGCGCCAAACGCGCTGCTGGGAATAGCGCTGATTGGCACCATCGCGCTGGCCGGCATCGTGGGCTTCTTCTGGACCCCGCTGGACCCGTCGCGGATCAATATTCTGGCGCGCCTGCAGTCCCCGGGAGCGGGTCACCTGCTGGGCACCGACGAATACGGTCGCGACGTGCTGAGTCGCCTGCTGGCCGGAGCCAATGCCAGTATGACTATCTCTCTGGTGACGGTTGGCTTTGCGCTGTTGGTCGGTATTACGCTGGGGCTGATCAGCGGCTACCTGCGCGGCGCGGTGGACCGGCTGATTATGATGGTGACCGACGCGCTGCTGGCCTTTCCCGGCATTCTGCTGGCGCTGGCGCTGTTGAGCATTCTCGGCAACAACCGCTACGGCATTATTCTGTCGCTGGGTCTGGCCTACACCCCCTCGGTGGTGCGCATCGTTCGCGGCACCGTGCTGGGGCTACGCGAGGCGGAGTTTGTCTCCGCGGCGAGGGTCATGGGGCACAATGAATGGGCGATCCTACGCCGTCATATTCTTCCTAATTGCCTGGCGCCCCTGACGGTGCTGGCTACCTCGATGCTGGGCTGGGTATTGATTTCCGAAAGCGCGCTCTCCTTTCTCGGCCTCGGCGTGCCGCCTCCGGAGCCGACGTGGGGCAATATGCTGGCCGCCAGCCGCAGCTATCTCGCCCAGGCGCCGTGGCTGGCGCTCCTGCCGGGCGTCTGTATATCGCTGGCGCTGCTGGGGGTCAACATGCTGGGCGACGCGTTACGTGATTATCTCGATCCGAGGATGCAATGATGAACAACACAACCGCATTATTGCAGGTCAGCAACCTGCGGGTTAGCGTCGCGGGGCGTGAAGTCGTAAAAGGCATCTCGTTTACGCTCGCTCCCGGCGAAGTGCTGGCGGTGGTCGGGGAGTCCGGCAGCGGTAAAACCCTGGCGATGCGCTCCTTAATTTCGCTGCTGCCGACGGGGGTAACCAGCTTTGCCGATTCGCTAATCTTTGACGGCCACGATCTCAATCACCTCGCCGCGGAGCAGCTGCGCGAGCTGCGCGGTGCGGGCATCGGTATGGTTTTTCAGGAGCCGATGACATCGCTAAACCCGGCGATGACCATTGGCCGCCAGCTTGATGAAGGGCTGGCGTTACACACCCGCCTCAGCGAGCCCGCGCGGCGGGAAAAGATCGTTGCGATGCTGGAGCGCGTCGGTCTGGCTGATGCCGGGAAATTATTAGGCTCTTATCCCCATGAGTTTTCGGGAGGGATGCGTCAGCGGGTGATGATCGCCGCGGTCATGCTGCTTGAGCCGAAACTGATTGTTGCCGACGAGCCGACCACCGCGCTGGACGTGCTGGTACAGCATGAGGTTATGGATCTGATGCTGGGGCTAACCGCCGAAAAGGGCAGCGCCGTGATTCTGATTAGCCACAATCTGTCGATGGTTGCACGCTATGCGTCACGCATTATGGTGATGGAGCAAGGCGAAGTGGTTGAGCAGAACGGCAGCCAGCGGCTGCTGGCCGAACCGCAGCACGCCTATACCCGGCGTCTGCTGGAAGCGCTGCCGGTACGCCAGCCGGCGCCGGACCGCCAGCGCCTGCTGGCGGCGGAAAGCGTCATTGCGCTGACGGACGTCGATATCCGCTACGTAGGACGTAAGTCCTGGTTCCGCCCGGCAAAGGTGACGCACGCGGTAAAAGGGATCAGCTTTAACGTGCGCGCCGGTGAGACGGTGGCGCTGGTCGGCGCGAGCGGTTCCGGTAAAACCACCATCGGCAAGCTTATAGCGGGAATGCTGAAGGCCAGCCAGGGCGTGCTGGCGTTTCGGGGGCGGGCGGTGGATCCAGCGGATAAGGCGCTGATGAGCACCTGGCGACGGGAGTGTCAGATGATCCAGCAGGACCCGTTCTCCTCGCTTAACCCGCGGATGCGCGTCGCGCAACTTATTGAAGAGCCGCTGCTGCTGGTGGCGACGATGAACCGCAGCGCTCGCGAACAGCGGGTTCGCGAGGTATTAGATGAGGTTGGGCTGGGAAGCCTGTTTATGTCCCGCTATCCCCATCAGCTTTCGGGAGGCCAGCGCCAGCGGGTGGCGATTGCGCGGGCGATTGTCCGGCGTCCGGCCTTTATCATTGCCGATGAGCCGACTTCAGCGCTGGATATGACGGTGCAGAAACAAATTCTCGAACTGCTCAAGCGGCTCCAGCAGCATTACGGGTTTGCCTGTTTGTTTATTACGCACGATCTCGGTGCCGTCGAGCAGATAGCGGACAGAGTGCTGGTGATGGAAAAGGGGAGCCTGGTCGAGAGCGGGTGGAGTGATGACGTTCTGGATAATCCTCAGCACCCCTATACACAGCGGCTGCTAAGCTGCCTGCCGGTTCTTATAGCGCGGGAGCAGGGAGGATACCAGCTGCAGCAGCCGGCGTGAGCGGATTAACGGGCGGATATACGAAAAATAGCGGCGGTACTCCGCCGCTATTTCTTTGGCCGCTGTAAAAGAGGGCGTTACAGCGTCGGATAATCGGTATAGCCTTCCGCGCCGCCGCCGTAGAAGCTCTCCGGACGCTGCGGGTTCAGCGCCGCTTTATGCTTCAGGCGGGCAACCAGATCGGGGTTGGCGATAAAGTCGCGGCCGAAAGCGACGGCGTCAATCAGGCCTTTGCTAATCAGATCGTTGGCCTTTTCAACCGTATAGGCGCCCGCGCCGATAATAGCGCCCGGGAAGCGCGCGCGAACCTTCTGACGGAACTCATCGCTGTACGGCTGGCCGCCGGCCCAGTCCGGCTCGGACATGTGCAGGTAAGCGATACCTCGTTTAGCAAGCTCTTCAATCAGATACAGCGCGTCGGCTTCTTCATTCGGGCCGTTATCGACGTTCTGGAAGCTGCCGATTGGCGATACGCGGATACCGATGCGATCGGCGCTCCACTCTTTACTGACCGCCTCCACCACTTCCAGCACCAGGCGAGCGCGGTTTTCAACGCTGCCGCCGTACCGATCGCTACGATGGTTAGAGGTCGGGGAGAGGAACTGGTGCAGCAGGTAGCCGTGGGCGGAGTGCAGTTCCACCAGATCGAAGCCGGCGTCGCGCGCGTTGCCTACCGCCTGGCGGAAGTCGTTGACGATCCCTGGGATCTCATCGAGCTCCAGCGCCCGCGGCATGGAGGTATCGGCGCGAACGGCGTGGCCGTTCTCATCACGCAGCGACGTACGGGTGCCGGCGCTGATTGCGGACGGCGCAACCGGCGCCGTGCCGCCTGGCTGCAGGCTGTTATGTGAGATACGACCGGTATGCCACAGCTGTACGGCAATATGTCCCGCTTCGGCGTGAACGCCGGCGGTGATTTTCTGCCAGGCCGCGATCTGTTCAGGGCTGTGCAGACCCGGGGCGCCGGCATAGCCTTTAGCCTGGGCGGAGATCTGCGTCGCTTCCGAAATAATCAGTCCCGAGCTGGCGCGTTGACGGTAATACTCGGCCATCAGCGGAGTAGGGATGTCGCCGGGCTCAATGCTGCGCAGGCGGGTTAACGGAGCCATAAACACGCGGTTAGGTACGGTGACCGCACCCACTTTCAACGGGGTAAACAATTTTGATTCGGACATAATGACTCCTGAGTAGACCGGTCGTCTTGAAATTGGTTAAATAAAAACGCCTGTCAAACGCCAGGCGCGGCAATAATACTTTTGGCATGGGCAAGGGCGCTTTCAAGCGGCGTTGCGCTGCGCGTAATTTTGGCCTGCAGGTTGGCGCCCAGCCACAAGGAGTAGAGCACCTGCGACAGGGTTAACGCGTCGCCGCTGAAAACCAGGCTGCCTTCCTGACGCCCCTTGTCCAGCGCTTCGCCAAGCAGGGTAATAATCTGGCTGGCCCCTTTGTCCATCTCAGTACGCATCGACTCCGACAGATCGCAAACTTCCGCCGACAGCTTCACCGTCAGGCAACCGCTGATAATGCCCTGCTGGCAAAACTGGGTAAGCGTGTGCTGATAGTAAGCCAGCAGGCGATCGCGATAGTTGCCTTCGCCGTGGGCGAAATGCTCCACCAGCCGCCGCAGATAGCCGGCGTAGTGATGTTCCAGCAGCGCAACCCCGTAAGCTTCCTTTGAGCGAAAATAGTGATAGAAAGAGCCCTTTGGCACTTCCGCCGTTTTCAGCAGTTCGCTCAGGCCCATGCCGGTAAAGCCGCGGTGCATGCACAGCTGTTCGCCGGTGGCCAGGATATGTTCGCGGGTATCGCATTCGCTATGTTTGTTCATGCCGCTCACTGTAGTAGACCGATTGGTCTAATGCAAGTGATAAATTTAAATGATGTGTGGCGCAGAGGCTGAGCAACAAAAGTTGCCAACCGCGGATGAAACGTCTTCAATGAGAGAGAGAAAGAGGCAACCGGAGGCGTGAGGTGGCAGAGCAGCTGGAGTTTTTCCCGGTACAGAGTCCGTGCCGGGGAATTTGTCAGTCGGACGAACGCGGCTATTGTCGCGGCTGTTTGCGTAGCCGCGAGGAGCGTTTTTCCTGGCAAACGATGAGCGACGTACAAAAGCAGGACGTTCTGCGGCTGTGTCGCCAGCGCCTGTTGCGCAAATTACGCGCGGCTAAGGCGGAAACAGCGGAAGAACCGCAGCAACCCTCACTGTTTTAATTGCAAAAATGGGTATACTCAAAGCACTTTTTTGTTGAGGACGTTGTTATGGTTCAGCGTATTGCTATGGCTCCGCAGGGGCCGGAATTCTCGCGTTTTGTTATGGGCTACTGGCGTTTGATGGACTGGAATATGTCCGCGAAAGAGCTGGTCAGCTTTATTGAGCTGCACCTGGATCTTGGCGTCACAACCGTCGATCATGCGGATATTTACGGTGACTATCAGTGCGAGGCGGCGTTTGGCGAAGCGCTGAAGCTGGCTCCGCATCTGCGTAGCCGGATGGAGATCGTCAGCAAATGCGGCATCGCCACGATGGCGCGGGCGGAAAATACCATTGGCCACTATATTACCGATCGCGACCATATTGTGCTCAGCGCCGAGCAGTCGCTGCGTAATCTGGCTACCGACCATCTCGATTTGCTGCTGATTCATCGCCCGGATCCGCTGATGAATGCCGATGAGGTGGCGGAAGCCTTCCTCGCGCTGCACCACAGCGGCAAGGTGCGCCACTTCGGCGTCTCAAACTTCACGCCGGCCCAGTTTACCCTCCTGCAATCGCGCCTGCCGTTTACGCTGTCGACTAACCAGCTGGAAATCTCGCCGGTGCACCAGCCGCTGCTGCTGGACGGCACCTTAGATCAGCTGCAGCAGCTGCGGATCAGGCCGATGGCGTGGTCCTGCCTGGGCGGCGGCCGTCTGTTTAATGATGAAAGCTTCCAGCCGCTGCGCGATGAGCTGGCCCAGGTTGCCAGGGAGCTTAATGCCGAAAGCATCGAGCAGGTGGTCTACGCGTGGATCCTGCGCCTGCCGTCGCAGCCGCTGCCGATTATTGGCTCCGGCAAGATTGAGCGCGTCCGCTCCGCGCTGGTGGCAGAAAAGCTGAATATGTCCCGTCAGCAGTGGTTCCGCATCCGCAAAGCCGCGCTGGGATACGACGTCCCGTAAGCGACGCAAGAGCGCTACCGGCGCTCGCGCTGCGCCGCAAGAAACCCGGATACGGCCCGCGCCGCTCTCCGGGTTTTTTCTTTCAGCGCCAACGCCTCACGCCGTCCTTTCTTCTATCGTTCCGGCGACAGGCGCCTGCTCCAGCTGCGACAGCGCGCAGTAGAGGCGCCAGATAATCGCCGCCAGCTCCTTCGCCGCCGGCTGATGATGATGACTAAGCGTGTCGCAAATGCGCTGTAGCTCCTGCAGCGTCGACGCCAGCGGCCGCTGCTGAACGCCGCGCTCGCTCATCACATCCCGCAGCAGGCTAATGCACAGGTCGCGCACTTGAGAGAGCGGATCGGAGCGGGTTTCCCATTCCCGAAGCTGCCACACCACGTGGGAGCAGTTAAGCAGCACAACCCCCCAGCGCAGCAGCCAGCGGCGCGCCAGGGCATCCTGGCTGTTACTCAGCTGGCTGATATGGTGGTAAACCAGAGACTCAAACTCGTGCTCGCTATGCTGCGGATGGCGGCTAAGCTGATCGACAAAGTGACGCCGTAACGCTCTGATGTGACGACGGCTCTTGCGCGCATCCGAGCCCGGACTTATCACCGCGAAGGCAAGCCAGGCAAGGCCTACGCCGATGATTTTCCCCAGGTTATCGTTGAGAAATGCGGCAAAGTCGTAGACCGGCGGGTTGGTCACCGAAATAAACGAACCCATAAAAACGATCAACTGCCCCCACAGACCCGCCAGCTTCGGCATCTGCAGCTTGAGCAGCTGCATGGTAGTGAGCAGCGGGAAGAGGAACAGCAAAAATTGCCATAAATCGGTTATCTGCACCATCAGGCCGAATTTGACCACAAAGCTGAACAGAGAGAGCAGCACCAGCGTGCGCATCAGCAGCGTCAGCGATTTGAACGGCGAGGGCGAGATGGAGTAGAGCACGCAGCAGATGGCGGCGAGGGTGAGCGCGGCGGCGCTGGACTGCCACTGGGTGCTGATGCCCCACGCCCCGACCATCACCAGCGCGCAGAAGGTTCGCACGCCGTTCCACAGCGCTTCCGCCTGATCGGTGTGGCGGGCCAGCGCGGGCGCCGAAGGAACGTTGAATTCGGTCACCGCCGTCGCGTTCTCCACCCGGGCTATCCAGCGGCTGCTCTGCAGATACAGGCGGCAGAAGTAGCGCAGGCGCATCCAGAACGCCAGGTGCCGGTAGTCGGCCGCGGCTCCGGGCGCCAGCGGGGCGATAATGCGGGCGACGGAGTAGAGATCGGCGCGCGGGCTGGCCAGCTCGCTCAGCAGCGTCTCCAGCACCGCGCGGGTATTCCTGGGGGCATCGGGCCAGTTGAGCAGCATCCGGCGCAGGCTGGAGATGACGCTGGTCATACGCAGCTGCTGGTGCAGCAAATAGTTCAGCAGCGGATTCTGCCGGCGGAAGCGGTAGTGGCTCCAGAAGGCCTGAATACGCAGCAGGTTCATGGTCAGGATCTGGCCAATAACGCTTTCGTGGGCGGTGCGAATCGCATCGGTAGTTTCCGGCACCCACAGCAGGCTGGCATGCTCCAGCAGGCGCGCGTGCATGTTTTTTAACGCCGTCAGCAGCGTGGTGCCGTCGGAGGTGCTGGGCAGGATCATCATCATGACCCCGCCGCAAAGGATCCCAATAATGACTTCGCAAACGCGCGACTGGGCAATGGTCCACAGCTCGTTGGCGTCGGTAACGTTGATCACCGGGAAGGCGATAATGGCGCAGGTATAGCCGGCAAGCTGGAAAGCGTAGGCCACGTTATTGGTGTACATCGCGCAAGCCCAGGTGCAGAGCGCGATCCATGCCGAGATGCTGAATAAGAACAGCCACGGATCGTTCAGGGTATGGCCGGCCAGCAGCAGGGCGGCACAGGCGCCGAGCAGGCTGCCGGCGATACGGCCAAAGCTTTTGCTGATCACGCCGCCGACCGTTGGAAAGCTGACCACCGCCGCCGAGGTCATCGCCCAGTAGGGCTCATCCAGGTTCAGCCAGTAGGCGACGCTCAGCGCCAGGCACATGGCAATGCCGTTGCGCAGCGCGTACCGCCACTGCGCCCGGCTGGCCTTAACCCACGGAAGCGCGCGCCACGTCAGGGCCTGCACCTTCACTATGGCCGGCCGATAGAAACGGTGCAGGTGGTACCGGAGATAAGCGTGACCTCCGGCGGCAGACCGGTCAGCTCGATGCGTACCGGTACCCGCTGGGCCAGACGTACCCACGGAATATTCGGTTTAATATCCGCCACCAGCCCGGCGCCGTTTTCAACGCTTTGGTCAACAATGGCGCGGCCAATGCTGGAAACGTGACCTTGTAACTTTTGCTTGCTGCTATAGAGAATCACCTCGGCGCTATCCCCGGCGCGGATATGACGCAGCTTAGTTTCTTCAAAATAGCCAATGACGTAGAACGAATGGCTGTCCACCAGCGCGAACTGGGGGCGGCCGACGGAGGCGTAGTCGCCCACGCGGGTCGAGAGATTGGTGACCCAGCCGTCAACCGGCGCCTTTATCGCGGTCTGATCCAGCTGCCACTGGGCGTGTTCAAGACTGGCCTGCGCCACGCCCACCAGGGCTTTGGCCGCTTCGAGGACCGCGTTGGCGGTATTCAGCGCGGTGCCGGCGCTTTCCAGATCTTCGGCGGAAATCACGTTGCGCGACAGATTTCGGCGGCGGGCGGCGTCACTGGCGGCTTTCGCCTGTTCCACCCTGGCCTTCGCCAGGTCGGCGCGAGTTTTGGCCAACTGCGCCTGGGCGTCGAGTAAGGCAATTCGATAGGGGGTGTCATCGATCTTAAACAGCACGTCTCCGGCTTTCACCAGCTGATTATCGCGGACGTTGAGCTGCAGGATGCTGCCGGAGACCTGAGGCGTGACGCCGACCTGCTCGGCGCGCACCTTGCCGTCGCGGGTCCACGGCGATTGGGTGTAGTAGTTCCAGACCAGCCAGGCGGCAATAATCGCCAGCGCCGCAATCAGTAGGGTTGAGAAATATTTTATTTTTTTCATCGAGTTAACATTACCAGACGGTCAACAGAACCAGTGCCAGACACACTGAAAGCGCAAACAGGGAGAGATCCATCAGCAGCGGGTGCCAGATATCGCCGGCGTACATCCAGTCGCGCAGCTGACGATGAAGCACCAGCCAGATAAAGAACCCCAGCAGGACGGCTTTAAACAGAGGGGGGAAATAGATAGAAGCGCCAAACACCAGGTCCTGGAGCGACAATCCGCAAGCGTTAAGACTCAGTTTCACAAGCAAAAATCCTTTGCCGTTGCAGGGAGAATGTCAGGTAATGCTATTATTTGCATTGTAAATCATTGTTTTCATATTAGTGAATCAGGTAATTCATTTGTTTTGATTATTTAAATGCTGCACACTATTCTAAAATCAGTATAATAACTTAGCAAGCTAATTATAAGGAGATGAAATTGGAATCGCCACTGGGTTCTGATCTGGCACGTTTAGTGCGCGTCTGGCGCGCGCTGATCGACCATCGCCTGAAACCTCTGGAGTTAACGCAGACGCACTGGGTCACGCTGCATAACATCCATCAGCTGCCGCCTGAGCAGTCGCAGATTCAACTGGCGAAAGCCATCGGAATTGAGCAGCCTTCTTTGGTGCGTACGCTGGATCAGCTGGAGGAGAAAGGTCTCATTTCTCGCCAGACCTGCGCCAACGATCGGCGGGCGAAGCGTATTCGGCTGACGGAAAAAGCGGAGCCGCTGATCAATGAGATGGAAGAGGTTATCAGCAAAACGCGCGATGAAATTCTGGCTGGCGTCTCGACGCAAGAGGTTGAAATGCTGCTCGGTTTGATCCGCAAACTGGAACACAATATTCTGGACCTCCAGGCAAAAGATTAACCTGTTCAGGGCCTTGATCTCTCAAGGCCCTTCATTCTCTACTTCGACTCATGCCGCACGACGACGCGGTTGCGTCCGCCGTTTTTCGCTTCATACATTGCCGCATCCGCACTCTTTGGCAGTCAGGCGACCGTCAACGGCGGTAAATACGCCGCGCGTGATACCACGAATACAGCATGTCACTCTGCGGGATTAGCACCGGTAGCGTAAATATATAGGTCGAACAAAAGAAGGCGCCGCTGTACCAGAATATATTGCGCAATCGGCTTATATAAACCAGCAGCATTAGCGTTATTAACCAACTGGCGACTAAAACCCGGCCAATAAGGTTATGCCAGAGCGAATGATTACTTGAATAAAACCATGACGGAGTAATTATCAGTGTCGTAAAACTCGGGCAACTCGTCAGAATAACGGTATGAACCTTTCTGGTGAGGCGCGGGCTATGGCGGAAGTGATATAAAATAATCGCGGGAGTAAAGAGTATGACCAGCATCGCGTTGCGCGGAAGATAAAGAAAATCAGCGCGGCGCTAGCGTCAGGTAAGGCCCCTGGTTGCAGAGAAGCCAGTCCGATTGGTCGCTCAACCTTCCCTGCACCAGCAGCGCCGATCCGCCGAAGGCGCAGGCAATGGCGGTCAGATGCAGGCGCTCCCGAACGCACCAGTACTTCATAGTGAGGTGTAATATCAATAAAAATATAGTCAATACCGGCAACAGCACCGGACTGGACGTCGATGTGCGACTATAACGTCAGGGGCGGCTGAACCGCAAAACGATATGGCCGGATTCAATATCTTGATCTTTGGGGAATAATGCGGCCCCGAAAGGCCGCATGAAAGAATATTAACGCGGGGACACGGTGACCTGGCTGCCGCTGCCGGCAATCGCGACGCGCTGGCCAACGGAGAACGGGGTGCTGCCCTGTTTCTGGACCACCAGAATGGTGTTGCCGTCATCCTTACGGATTTCCAGCTCAACGCCCTGGGTTTTATTCATTGCGCCCTGGACGCCCTGGCCGGCTACGCCGCCCGCAACTGCGCCTGCTGCCGTTGCCAGCGAACGGCCCGTGCCGCCACCGATGGTGTTACCGAGGAATCCACCCAGAACTGCGCCGCCGATAGCACCGATGGCATTGCTGTCATCGCCGCCCTGGATCTGAACCGCGCGGGTATGAACGATGGTTCCGTAAGTTACGCTCTGGACCTGTTTGGCTTCGGATGCGGAGTAAACATCACCGGAAAGGCCGCTGCTGCTGACGCAGCCCGCAAGAGTAAAACCAATCATCGAGACAGCCAAAACACGTAAAATCATTTATGAATCTCCTTCACCAAATAGCGTTCTGTTGAACTTCCATGTGGTCAATTATATGGCATTTAAGCGCCAGCTGGCATAGCTTCCGCATGGACAATATGAAAAATAATAAGCAAAAACGTCTTAACCGCAGCTAAACGTAAGCGCTTTACGCGAAGCGTCGCGTTTATAACTGCGAGGCTTCGGGCTTCTCTGTTCAGGCTTTGGCGCCGTTTTAAAGCGGCTAAAACCTGATTATCTGACAGCCGGAATGATTTAAGGTTTATCCGTTTTAGTGTTAAAAAAATTATTGTCCCATAGCAATGACCCCGTCTTTATGATGGAGTGTCGCTATACGAGAGTCATGGAATGAAGGAAGGCGTATGAAATCAGGTCGCTTTATTGGCGTAATGTCTGGCACCAGCCTGGATGGCATCGATGTGGTTCTGGCGGTAATTAACGAAAGTATTGTGGCCCAGCAGGCCAGCCTGACCTATCCCATCCCTATCGCAATAAAAGAAGAGATTCTGGCTATCTGTCAGGGGCAGCCGCTCACCTTATCGCAGTTAGGACAGCTTGATACGCGCCTTGGTCGGCTGTTTTCCGATGCGGTACGGGCGCTAATGCGCCAGGAGAATTTGCAGGCCTCGGAGATCGTTGCGATTGGCTGCCACGGTCAGACGGTCTGGCACGAGCCGATGGGCGATGCGCCTAACACATTGCAAATCGGTGACAATAACCAGATTGCCGCCCATACCGGCATCACGGTGGTGGGTGATTTTCGCCGTCGCGATATGGCTCTTGGGGGCCAGGGCGCGCCGCTGGTTCCGGCCTTCCACCACGCGCTGTTGGCGCATCCGGTTGAGCGCAGGATGGTGCTAAACGTTGGCGGCATCGCTAATCTCTCGCTGCTGGCGCCCGGTCTGCCGGTCCGCGGCTACGACACCGGTCCTGGCAATATGCTGATGGACGCGTGGATCTGGCGTCAGTGCGGTAAACCCTACGATAAAGATGCCCACTGGGCCAGCGGAGGCAAGGTGCTGCTGCCGCTGCTGCAGGATATGCTCAGCGATCCGTGGTTCGCGCTGCCCGCGCCGAAAAGTACCGGGCGGGAATACTTCAACTACGGCTGGCTGCAGCGGCATCTGGCCCGCTATCCCGGCGTTAGCCCGCAGGACGTTCAGACCACGCTGACGGAGCTTACCGCGGTCACGATTAGTGAACAGGTGATGCTCAGCGGCGGCTGCGAGCGGCTGCTGGTGTGCGGCGGCGGGGCCCGTAATCCGCTGCTGATGGCGCGGCTGGCGGCGCTGCTGCCGGGTACGGAGGTCTCTACCACCGATGCGGCGGGGATCAGCGGTGACGATATGGAAGCGCTGGCCTTTGCGTGGCTGGCGTGGCGGACTATGTCCGGGCTGCCCGGCAACCTGCCGTCGGTGACCGGTGCCGCAGAAGCCTCCATCCTTGGCGCGATTTTCCCGGCGAATGCGCCGCAGAATCAGAGTTAACTGAATTCGCTATATTTTATTAACCGGTAAACTGGATGAAGTGAGTGGAGGGTCAGTACCCTCCTGGACCGGGAAAGTCGAAGGCAACCAAATGAAAAAAATCCTTATCGCAGCGATACCTTTTATGCTCGCAGGCTGTAGCTATTACAACCAGTTTGTCGAGCGCATGCAGACCGATACGCTGGAGTATCAGTGCGATCAGAAACCGCTGACCGTTCATCTCAATAACGCCCGCCAGCAGGTAAGCTTCATTTACGATAACCAGCAGCTGAATCTGCAGCAGGGGCTATCGGCGTCGGGGGCGCGCTATACCGACGGCGTATACGTCTTCTGGTCAAAAGGCGACGGTGCCACGGTCTACAAACACGACCGCGTGGTGCTGGAAAACTGCCAGCTGCAAACCGCCAAACGTTGAGATTTCTCTCCCGGGGGCGCACAATGACGCCACCCGACGACTATTTTCTCAATTGCCATGTCAGACAACGACGAATTGCAGCAAATCGCGCATCTGCGCCGAGAGTATACCCGTGGCGGCCTGCGTCGCCACGATCTTCCCGCCGAACCGCTGACGCTGTTTGAGCGTTGGCTCCGACAGGCCTGCGATGCCCGGCTGGCCGACCCCACGGCGATGGTGGTGGCCACCGTTGATGAAAGCGGCCAGCCCTATCAGCGTATCGTGCTGTTAAAGCACTATGACGAAAAGGGGCTGGTGTTTTACACCAACCTCGGCAGCCGCAAAGCGCACCAGATCGAAAAAAATCCCCGCGTGAGCCTGCTGTTTCCGTGGCATATGCTGGAGCGCCAGGTGATGGTGAGCGGCAAAGCTGAACGTCTGTCGACGCTGGAAGTGGTTAAGTATTTCCACAGCCGCCCGCGCGATAGCCAGATCGGTGCCTGGGTTTCCCGCCAGTCCAGCCGCATTTCTGCCCGCGGTATTCTTGAAAGCAAGTTCCTTGAGCTGAAGCAAAAATTCCAGCAGGGCGAAGTGCCGCTGCCGAGCTTCTGGGGCGGGTTCCGCGTCAATATCGAACAGATGGAGTTCTGGCAGGGCGGCGAGCATCGTCTGCACGATCGTTTTCTGTACCAGCGGCAAAACGACGGCTGGCAAATCGACCGCCTGGCGCCATAAAGGACGCAAAATGTTGTTTTAAGCGCTGGTACTACGTTCCCCGGCGCTTTATTCTATAGGCTTCATTTTTCACGCTGCATCGTAGCTGGCCATGCCTGCTCATCCGGTAGCTTACCCGCGTAAGCGCCTGAGGCTTCCCATGCTTGCCGCTTTGATGCAGCCTGAATCATTTTGTGTAGTATTTTTTCGCGTCTGGCGAAAAGTCGTGTACCGGCAAAGGTGCAGTCGTTTATACATGGAGAATTTGATGGCAAGCAGTAACTTGATTAAACAATTGCAAGAGCGGGGGCTGGTAGCCCAGGTGACGGACGAGGAAGCGTTAGCAGAGCGACTGGCGCAAGGCCCGATCGCGCTCTATTGCGGCTTCGATCCTACCGCCGACAGCTTGCACTTGGGGCATCTTGTTCCATTGTTATGCCTGAAACGCTTCCAGCAGGCAGGCCACAAGCCTGTGGCGCTGGTGGGTGGTGCGACCGGTCTGATTGGTGACCCGAGCTTCAAAGCCGCCGAGCGTAAACTGAACACCGAAGACACCGTGCAGGAGTGGGTTGATAAAATTCGTAAACAGGTCGCGCCTTTCCTCGACTTTGATTGCGGAGACAACTCGGCCATTGCCGCGAATAACTACGACTGGTTTGGCGGCATGAACGTGCTGACCTTCCTGCGTGATATCGGCAAGCATTTCTCCGTCAATCAGATGATCAATAAAGAAGCGGTTAAGCAGCGTCTGAACCGTGACGATCAGGGCATCTCCTTTACCGAGTTCTCCTATAACCTGCTGCAGGGCTACGACTTCGCGTGCCTGAATGAACTGCACGGGGTTGCGCTGCAAATCGGTGGTTCGGATCAGTGGGGTAACATTACCTCCGGTATCGACCTGACCCGTCGCCTGCATCAGAACCAGGTATTTGGTCTGACCGTTCCGCTGATCACCAAAGCGGATGGCACCAAGTTCGGTAAGACCGAAGGCGGCGCGGTATGGCTGGATCCGAAGAAAACCAGTCCGTATAAATTCTACCAGTTCTGGATCAACACCGCGGATGCCGACGTTTATCGCTTCCTGAAGTTCTTCACCTTTATGGAAATTGACGAGATCAATGCCCTTGAGGAAGAAGACAAAAACAGCGGTAAGGCTCCGCGCGCGCAGTACGTGCTGGCGGAACTGGTGACGCGTCTGGTGCATGGTGAAGAGGGCCTGATCGCCGCAAAACGCATTACCGAGAGCCTGTTTAACGGCAACCTGAGCGAGCTGAGCGAAGCGGACTTCGAGCAGCTGGCGCAGGACGGCGTACCGATGATTGAAATGGAACAGGGCGCCGACCTGATGCAGGCGCTGGTGGATTCCGAGCTGCAGCCATCCCGTGGCCAGGCGCGTAAAACCATCGCCTCCAACGCGGTGACCATCAACGGTGAAAAACAGGCCGACCCGGAGTATGTCTTCGGCGAAGGCGATCGCCTGTTTGGTCGCTATACCTTACTGCGCCGCGGTAAGAAAAATTACTGTCTGGTCTGCTGGAAGTAATTGCGTAAAGGCAGGGGCGTGGGAAACCACGCCCCTTATTTTTTGCTGTCAGGTATCCAAGATGAAGAATATCCTCGCCATCCAGTCTCACGTTGTGTTTGGCCATGCCGGCAATAGCGCTGCCGAGTTTCCGATGCGCCGCCTTGGCGCGAACGTCTGGCCCCTCAATACCGTGCAGTTCTCAAACCATACTCAGTACGGTAAATGGACCGGCTGCGTTATGCCGCCAGCGCATCTGACCGAGATCGTACAGGGCATCGCTGATATTAATCAGCTTCAGCGCTGCGACGCGGTGCTCAGCGGTTATCTGGGATCGGCGGAACAGGGCGAACATATTCTCGGGATTGTTCGTCAGGTGAAAGTGGCCAATCCGGCGGCAAAATATTTTTGCGATCCGGTGATGGGCCATCCTGAAAAGGGCTGCATCGTAGCACCTGGCGTAGCCGAGTTTCACGTGCGCCATGCGCTGCCTGCTAGCGATATTATTGCCCCGAATCTGCTGGAGCTGGAAATTCTCTGCGAGCATCCGGTGGCGAACGTCGGCGAAGCGGTGGCCGCCGCGCGGGAGCTCATTGCCCAGGGGCCGGAAGTGGTGCTGGTGAAGCACCTGTCGCGCGCCGGGATTAGCATGGACCGTTTTGAAATGCTGCTGGTGACGCGCGACGAAGCCTGGCATATCAGCCGTCCGCTGGTGGACTTTGGCCTGCGTCAGCCGGTGGGGGTGGGGGATGTGACCAGCGGCCTGCTGCTGGTGAAGCTTCTGCAGGGAGCGAGCCTGCGCGATGCGCTGGAGCACGTCACCGCCGCGGTGTACGAAATCATGCTGGCGACCAAAGCAATGCAGGAGTATGAGCTGCAGGTCGTGGCGGCGCAGGATCGCATTGCGCTGCCTGAGCATCTCTTCAGCGCCACGCAGCTGTAGGCGCTGACAGCCTGCCCGGAGCCGCGCCCGGGCAGGGCAATCGACCTTACTTCAGACCTTCCGCTTCCAGCGCCGCCGCCACCGACGGGCGCGCGGCGATGTGCTTCATCCACGCCTCGATATGGCGATAGCCTGCCATATTCAGCTTCACCGCGTACGCCCAGCGCAGTACGGTAAACAGATAGCCATCGGCGATGGTGAAACGATGGCCGTTCAGCCACTGCTTATCCTCCAGTGATTCGTCAATATACTGCAGCTTCTTCTCCAGCTGCGCGCGTACCGTCGGTTTGTAATCTTCCGGCGTGTCCGGACGAAACAGCGGGGTGAAGCCTTTGTGCAGCTCCGTTGCGACGTAGTTCAACCACTCCAGCGTCTGGTAGCGGGCGATGGTGTCCACCGGGGCCAGCAGCTGTCGATCCGGGACGCGATCGGCAATGTACTGCATAATCGCCACGCCTTCCGTCAGCAGGAGATCGTCGTCAAGCAGCAGCGCCGGAACCTGGCCTTTCGGGTTAATCAGCAGGTAATCATCCCCGTTTTCAAGACGCTTTTTCATTACGTCCACGCCCTGCAAGGTGAAATCCAGCCCGCTTTCGCGCAGGGCGATATGCGAAGCAAGAGAACAGGCGCCGGGTTTGTAGAACAGTTTCATCGGTAACTCCTTGTGGCTGCAGTTTTCTGTATGGTAGTCCGCGCAGGGGTAAAAAAAAAGCCGCTAACGGCAGGTTAGCGGCTAAATTAAGTGGTTTTCCCGAAGCGGTTAGGCTGTTGCCGTCTCGCGATCTTTAGCGACGCTATCGTCGTCCAGAGTCATACGATTCAGCTTCGGCGCCGTCAGCAGCATCAGCGCGGCGATTACGGCCGTCACGATACCAATCTGCATGAATACGTGACCGTAAACGTTCAGAGAAACCAGCGGGTCGGTTACGTTTTCCGGAACGGCCATCAGGTTAGCAATCTTACCTGCAATAATTGCTGCGCCCGCGGTGGTCAGGAACCAGCTGCCCATGATGAAGCCCATCAGACGCTGCGGAACCAGCTGGGCAACCATTGCCAGACCGAGGCCGGAAATCATCAGCTCGCCAATACTCTGCAGCGCGTAGCTCAGAATCAGCCAGTTTACCGACACGATACCGGCATCGGTGGCGAATTTGGTGCCCAGCGGCAGCACCAGGAATGCGGCGGAACAGAGAATCATACCGATAGCAAACTTGTGCGGCATCGGCAGACGGTCGCCCATCTTGTTATAGATGGCGGCCAGAATCGGGCTACCGATCATAATCCAGAACGGGTTCAGCGCCTGGAACTGCTCCGGCTGGAAGCTGATGCCCATAATGGCATGCTCAACGTTGCGGATGGCGAAGAAGTTCAGGGACGTCGGCATCTGGCTGTAAAGGACGAAGAAGACGATCGCCTGCACCATCAGAATGAAGGCCACAACCATCTTACGACGCGCGGCGCCCTTCAGGGCGATAGCTTCTTTGGCGAAGATGATGACGATGCCCAGCGCAACCACGCCCAGAACCATACGAGCGATGCCCTGGTTATGCAGTAGCCAGGTAGCGATAACCACCAGGATAACCACGCCGATGAGGGTGGCCAGCAGTTTGCCGTAATGAACCGGGGCGAAGTCGGGTTTAGAACCGTAGTTTTTCACCCATTTCTTGCAGAACATAAAGTTCACCAGCGTAATCAACATGCCGACAAAGCTCAGGGAGAAGGCGATACTCCAGCCGAACTTCGCTGCCAGCCACGGGGTAGCCAGCATCGAGAAGAACGAACCGATGTTGATGGACATATAGTACATGGTAAATGCACCGTCCAGACGCGGGTCGTCTTTCTCATAACAGGTAGACAGCAGGGAGGACGGGTTAGCCTTAAACAGGCCGTTACCGACGGCGATAGTCGCCATACCCATATAAACGATAGCGGCGTCATGTCCGGAATACGCGACCAGCGCATAGCCGATCGCCAGTACGATCGTACCCAGCATAATGACGCGCTTGGTGCCGAGCACTTTATCGCCCAGCCAGCCGCCGATAGCCACGAGGCCGTAGACCAGCGCGCTGAAGGAGGAGAAGAGTGTAATAGAATCCGCTTCTGACATACCCAGCTGTTTTACCAGGTAAACGGCCATGATCCCTTGCAGGCCGTAATAACCAAAACGCTCCCATAATTCGATCGAGAAGATCAGGTAGAACGATTTCGGCTGCTTGAAAGCGTTCAAACTCACGCTTTCTGCTGGTTTATTGTTTGCAGTTGACACATATACCTCTTTTTTTACATCCCATATTAACGGGGGGTGTTCGGGGCGCAATCTTCGATGACCGCCGCCTTTATAGTTATTCTGGAGGGAAAACGGCAGGTAATGTTCACTATCCTGACCGTTCAGGCAATAGCTTTGTAATACTCTGTTACACATAACCGAGGCGTTATAATACGCCGGTCATTCAAATGTTATGCAGAGTTAAACTTCACCGTTTCGCCATTGGTGATATTTTTATCTGTCTGCATCCGCATGGCGGTGCATAAAGGCGATATATTCTGCTGATCAGCCTTGAACCCAGTGATATAGGCTATAATCCTAAAAAATGATGGGGTATTGTCCTGATAAGCAGGGCTCAGATATTGCAATTGCTGGCTTTAACTATCAAATAAGCAACAATAAATTAACATTGAGTTGCATGGATGATCTGGATCACAAATGTATAGAAATTTTTTCTTCGTAAAAAATGATTAACCTGGCTGAGAGTTATATGAGCAGACGATCGCCCTGTTAACTGGCGAAATTATGGCGAAAGTGGCAGGGATGAAAGGGTATGAACAGAACCATTACCACAGACAGGGTAATGGTTTTGCTCAGGGAGCGGACATCAGGCAGCGTAGACCTTCTCTTTGAACTCGCAGAGGTCCTCGATCAGGCAGGAACCGCAGCGCGGCTTGCGGGCGATGCAGGTATAGCGGCCGTGGAGAATAAGCCAGTGGTGGCAGTCCACCTTAAACTCGGCGGGAACCACCTTCAGCAGCTTCTCTTCAACCTGCTCGACGTTCTTACCGGGGGCAAATTGTGTCCGGTTGCAAACGCGGAAAATATGCGTATCTACTGCAATCGTCGGCCAGCCGAAGGCGGTATTGAGTACCACGTTGGCGGTTTTGCGCCCGACGCCGGGCAGCGCTTCCAGCGCGGCTCTGTCCTCTGGGACTTCGCCATTATGCTGCTCCAGCAGGATCCGGCAGGTCTTAATGACGTTTTCCGCTTTGCTGTTAAACAGGCCGATGGTTTTGATATACGACTTGACCCCATCGACGCCCAGGCTAAGCATCGCCGCCGGGGTGTTGGCAACCGGATAGAGCTTCGCCGTCGCTTTATTGACGCTGACGTCGGTCGCCTGCGCCGAGAGCAGTACGGCGATCAGCAGCTCAAACGGCGAGCTGAAATTGAGCTCCGTGGTGGGATGCGGGTCGTTATCCCGCAGGCGGGTCAGAATTTCCAGACGTTTGCTCTTATTCATCAGGCTTTCCCGGTGGCGTCAGAGGGCGCAACGACCGGGGTTTCGGCGCTTACCGCCCGGGCCTTGCGCTGCTTGCTTCGCTCATCAATAAGATATTTGACCGCCAGCATCATTCCGAGGCCGATAAACGCCCCCGGCGGCAGCATCGCCAGCAGGAAGGGGGTATCGGTATGGAAGACCTCGATGCGCAGCGCTTTTGCCCAGCCGCCGAGCAGACTATCCGCGCCGTCAAACAGAGTACCGTTACCAATGATCTCACGCAGCGAGCCGAGCACAAACATGGCGCAGGTGGCCCCCATGCCAATTGCGAAACCATCCAGCGCCGACAGAGCCGGGCCCTTTTTGGCCGCAAAAGCCTCGGCGCGGCCGACGACAATGCAGTTAGTTACAATCAGCGGGATAAAAATCCCCAGCGACTGATAGAGGCCATAGGCGTAGGCGTTAATCAGCATCTGCACGACGCTCACCACCGAGGCGATGATCATCACGTAAATTGGAATACGGATCTCGGCCGGCGTCCAGCGGCGCAGGCTGGAGATAGTCAGGTTGGTCAGGGTCAGAACCAGGGTGGTTGCCAGCCCTAATCCCAGCGCGTTGGTGGCGGTGGAGGTCACGGCAAGCAGAGGGCACATCCCCAGCAGCTGGACCAGCGCGGAGTTGTTTTTCCACAACCCCTGAACAATAACGTCTTTTACTTCGCTCATGCTCTAGTCTCCACAGGCGGTGAATTCGGGAATCTGCGTTGGCAGCGTTTGTGCATACAGGCCAGCGCGCTTAACCGCGTTGACGACCGCGCGCGGCGTAATGGTCGCGCCGGTAAACTGGTCAAAATCGCCGCCGTCTTTTTTAACCGCCCAGCGGCCGTCATTCTGCCCGTGGATAACTTTGCCGGCAAAATGGGTGATCCAGTCAGAAAGACGCAGCTCAATTTTATCGCCAAGGCCCGGCGTTTCGTGATGTTCGGTCACCCGGGTGCCGAGGACGGTACCTTTAAAGTCGGCGGCGACCAGCAGCTGAATCGCCCCGGAGTAGCCGTCCGGCGCGGTGGTTTCCATTACCGCACCCACCGGGATGTCGTTATTTTTAGCAATCCAGATCTTACGCTGTCCTTTCCCCAGCGCCGGGGCGGAGACCAGATAACAGCTCTTCAGCAGATCGTTATTATACAGCTCTGCGGGCAGAACCTGGTCAAATAGCGCCTTTTGCTGCTGAGCCGCCTGATCTTCAATAGTCGATTTGGTCAGCTCATTGATAGCCGCCGTCAGGCCGGTGGAGCCGGCGGCGAAAAGCGCCAGCGTGATGCCGTGTTTGCGCATGCTTTTTAACATGACGGGTCCTCAGCGGTGGCCATACACGCGGGGACGCGTGTAGTAATCAATCAACGGAACGGTAATGTTCGCCAGCAGCACGGCGAAGGCAACGCCGTCAGGATAGCCGCCGAAGCTGCGAATGAGCCAGACCAGCAGACCCGCCAGCGCGCCGAAAATAAGGCGTCCGCGGTTGGTGGTGGAGGCGGTTACCGGATCCGTCAGAATAAAGAACGCGCCGAGCATGGTGGCGCCGGACAGCAGATGTATCTGCGGCGCGGCCAGGCTCTGCGGCGAGAAAAACCAGCCGAGCGTGGAGCATACGGCCAGACTCAGCAGGAAGCTGAGCGGAATATGCCAGCGAATCGTCTTCTGCCACAGCAGGAACAGCCCGCCGACCAGATAAGCGATATTAACCCACTGCCAGCCAAGCCCCGCCAGCGTGCCGCCGAATATCGGGTACTGGAGGATCTCCTGCACCTTATGGCCGGCGTGCAGGGAGGTTTTAAAGGTGTCCAGCGGCGTGGCCTGGCTGATACCGTCGACCCCGAGGCGCAGGGCGTTCATATCGCCCCCGGAGGCGGTATGGCCGGTGAAAATGACCCGCAGCGCGTCGGTAAAGCCTGGAATGTGGGCCGCAATCTCCTGCGGCGGCAGCCAGGAGGTCATCTGCACAGGGAAGGAGATCAGCAGCACGACGTAGCCAATCATGGCCGGGTTAAACGGGTTATGCCCCAGCCCGCCGTACAGCTGCTTGGCGATGATAACGGCAAAGGCGGTACCGAGGACAACCATCCACCAGGGCGCAAGGGGCGGAATACTGACGGCCAGCAGCAGGCCGGTCAGCAGCGCGGAGTTGTCGGCCAGAATGGCGGCAATATTCTGTTTTCGCAGTTTGAGGATGGCGGCTTCGGTACCCCAGGCGGTTAAGGCCGCCAGGATAAGCTGCAGCACGGTGCCCCAGCCGAAAAACCAGGTCTGCACCACGATGCCGGGTACGGCGGCGAGCAGCACCAGCAGCATAATCCGCGAGGTCTGACGCTGGTTGTGGGTATAGGGAGAGCTTGCGATTCTGAAAACCATTTAATCCTCGTTAACTGCCTGCCGGGATGCTTTCCTGGCCTGAACTCGGGCGATTGCTTCTGCGACTGCAGCCTTGCGCGGGTCTACGCCCTCAGCCGCCGGCACGACGGCGACGTCAGCCTGCTGCTGTTCGGCCTTGCGGGCCTTGGCGCGGGCGATAGCGGCCTCTACCGCGGCTTTGCGCGGGTCGACGGCTTCAGCCGCCGGCGCGGCGGCGACGTCAGCCTGCTGCTGTTCGGCTTTGCGGGCCTTGGCGCGGGCGATAGCGGCTTCTACCGCAGCTTTGCGCGGATCGAGACCTGCGCTGGCCGGCTGCTCAGGCGCGATCTCAGACTGTTCGCTTTTACGGGCGCGAGCCTGGGCTTTACGCGCTTCGCGCGCGGCGATGGCTTCGCTATTATCCGGCTTAGCGCCCGCCTGAATGATAATCGGCTGCGCCGCATCCTGCTGTTTTCCCCGCACGCGGGCGAGGGCGGCGTTAATCGCCTCGCTATCTTTCGCGGCGGGCTGTACGGCAGACTGCTTATGCCGTTCAAGGCGCGCGACCTTATCGCGCTCCAGACGCGCCTGGCGGGCTTCAAAACGGGCTTTGGCTTCGGCCGCGCGCTTCTCTTCCAGGCGAATCTCCGCGATCTCGGCCTTCTCCTGACGGAAGTACTGCACCAGCGGAATATTACTCGGGCAGACCCAGGCGCAGGCGCCGCATTCAATGCAGTCGGCCAGATTGTGGGTCGTGGCCTTGTCGTGCTGCTGGCCTTTACTGAACCAGTACAGCTGCTGCGGCAGCAGATCGGCAGGGCAGGCATCGGCGCAGGCGCTACAGCGGATGCAGCCTTTTTCTTCTTCCGCCTCGCCCATTTCGCTGGCCGACGGGGCCAGCAGGCAGTTGGTGATTTTGACAACCGGCACGTCGAGCCACGGGAGGGTAAAGCCCATCAGCGGGCCGCCCATAATCACCATCGGCTCAGCGCTGGGGCAGAAACCGGCGTCATCCAAAAGGTGGCGCACCGGCGTGCCCAGGCGGGCCCAGACGTTGCCCGGGCGCGAAACTGCTTCCCCGGTTAAAGTCACTACGCGTTCGGTCAGCGGTTCGCCATCAATCACCGCGCGTTTAACCGCGTAGGCGGTGCCGACGTTTTGCATCAGGACCCCGATATCGGAAGAACGGCCGCCGTGGGGAACCTGCTTACCGGTGAGGATCTGCGTCAGTTGCTTAGCGCCGCCGGAGGGATATTTGGTCGGGATCACGCGCAGGGAGATGCCGTGCGCGTCGCTGAGTACCGCACGCAGCATGGAGATAGCCTGCGGTTTGTTGTCTTCAATGCCGATCAGCACCTGGCTCGGCTGTAATATATGGGCCAGGATGCGAATGCCGTCGATAATCTGCGCCGCGCAGTCCTGCATCAGGCGATCGTCGGCGGTAATGTAGGGCTCGCACTCGGCGGCGTTAATAATTAAGGTGTCGATTTTGTCGCCGCCGCCGCGCAGCTTGATCCCGGTGGGGAAGCCGGCGCCGCCCAGCCCGGCAACGCCGAACTGATGGATGCGCTCGATAAGCTCATCCCGGGATTTGCTCTGGTAGTCACTCCAGCCGTCGCGTTCAATCCAGCGGTCTTCGCCATCGGCATCAATGATAACGCTCATCTCCGCCAGCGCGGAGGGATGCGCCGTCGAATGCGGAGCGATGGCGCTGACGATACCTGACGTCGGGGCGTGTACGGGCAGCATTTTTCCCCAGCCGCGGGTAAGCGGCTGGCCGCGCAGGACGCGATCGCCAGGCTGCACGCACAGCTCGCCCTCCACGCCAATATGCTGCTTCAGCGGAATAACAAACTGCTGCGCAAGGGAGACCTGGCGCAGCGGCGTACCGTTTGACTGGGTTTTCATCTCCGGCGGATGAATACCGCCGTTGAAATCCCAGACCTTGTCTTTTTTGAACGCGGAAAATAGCTTAAACATGTTGTTCCACAGGAATGATGCGCACCGGGATGGTGTGTAGATCCCATTTCCAGGTTGCGGTGGTCGTCGCAACCGGAACCATCTCTATACACTGCGTCGGGCAGGGGGCGACGCAAAGATTACAGCCGGTACAGAGGTCGCTCATCACCGTATGCATCGCGCGGGTCGCGCCGACAATGGCGTCAACGGGGCAGGCCTGGATGCATTTCGTGCAGCCAATACAGTTTTTTTCGTCGATGACCGCCAGCATATGCACGGGCTCGGCCTCCTGCGCATCGCCGTCAGCAGGCTGCGGGTCGACGTTCAGCAGGGTGGCAATTTTTAACATCACCGCTTCGCCGCCGGGGGCGCAGCGGTTGATTTTCTCACCCTGCAGGCCTACCGCTTCCGCATAGGGACGGCAGCCGGGGTAGCCGCACTGGCCGCACTGGCTTTGCGGAAGAAGTTCGTCGATCTTTTCAACGACCGGATCGTCTTCCACCTCAAAACGGCGGGAGGCATAACCCAAAATTAAGCCGAAAATCAGCCCGAGAAGGCTAATAGCAATGACGGCTATCCAGACAGCACTCATATTACAACTTCACCAAACCACTAAAGCCCATAAATGCCAGCGACATTAAACCTGCCGTCACCAGCGCAATGGCGTTACCGCGAAACGGCGCCGGGACGTCCGCAACCACCAGACGCTCGCGAATGGCGGCAAACAGCACCATTACCAGAGAGAAGCCGACCGCCGCCGCAAAACCATACAGCGCGGACTGCAGAAAATTATGTCCAAGGTTAATATTCAGCAGCGCCACGCCGAGCACGGCGCAGTTGGTGGTGATCAGCGGCAGGAAGATACCCAGCAGGCGATACAGCGCCGGGCTGGTTTTGCGCACCACCATTTCAGTGAACTGCACGACCACCGCAATGACCAGAATAAAGGTCAGCGTGCGTAAATAGACCAGATCCAGCGGGATGAGAATCCAGGTATCAATTAACCAGGCGCAGATAGAGGCTAGCGTCATCACAAAGGTGGTGGCCAGCCCCATTCCCATAGCGGCCTCCAGCTTTTTGGAAACCCCCATAAACGGACACAGCCCAAGAAACTTCACCAGCACGAAGTTATTAACGAGGACGGTACCAATAAAGAGCAGTAAATAATCAGCCATCAATTCGACCTGAAACGGAAAAAGCCGCCTATTATCGAATAAAACGATACCGGCGACAACAGGTTAACTGTGGGGTTATTACGGATTGACAAAGGTCCGTTTAACCCGTTCGGAGCGCTTGAAGTAAGGAACCAGCAGCGCGGCAGCAAGGAGTGGGAACAGCAGCTGGCGCAGGGCCAGAATGTCCGATATTGGCGAGAAGGCAAAGGCTTTAATCGCCAGCAGCAGTGAAATCAGCAGCCAGATAATATAGTGCTTCGGCACAATCTTTCGCCGTTTGAAAAAAGCCAGCGTCAGCCACAGGGTGTAGTACCACATGGCAACGGCGAACAGCAGAGACGCAATCCAAAGGATAAGATTCCCGGCGCTCATTGCGCCCAGCAAGGAGAACGTTTGGGGCGCCATTAACGCATTGGCAAATATAAGCAGCGATAGCGAAGCGCTTAATAGCGCCACCAGCAGCCACGCGAGCGGCCCCAGCAGCCATCCGCCAATTCGTTCTGCAGAGTCAGAGGACATACTTTCTCCCGGATTTAACGCCAGTGATATACCCGTTGAGCGTCAGGCTGCACGCGCTTGCCTGAGCAAGCGTCCGCATATTCGTGCTGCTCGCCCGGCGGGCCAGCGCTCAATTTATTCAGGTACAGATCAAAATCAAGGGCGGGAGTATAAGCAACTGGCGTGCTTCAGAACAGTCTTTATTGCACGTAACGCCAGACTGACTTAGGAACCTGTCCAATATCGAACAGTTTACCGCCAGAAACCAGCTCGGCCCGGCGATGGTCAGCGGCGCGGTACATGTTAACAATCTCTTCGTTATCGGTCAGGGAGTAGTTAAGGTGGTCAAAAAGTTTTTCCAGACTTTCCAGCGAGCTGATTTTACGAAATTTTAATAAATAGTCCTGAACGGTCATTTGCGTATCCATTTTATAATCGGAATAAATATAAGCCTATCCCATCGGGCTATTCTGTTTGCCATTTTGGCTCAGGGCCGCGCTCGCATCCTCACGTACTGCGCGTACGCTGCGGTTGTTTCACGTTCCCGGCCTCCAAACTGGCGGCAACAATGACCCTTGGTGGGATAGCTTCTAAGTCGAATATTACCAGCTTTCAGTAAACCTGTTCTCAACCAGCGGCACCTTGTTAACGGGCCTGGGCGGAATTATTTCGGTTGTAAATACTAAAGACAAGAACTGATTACATTCCTGGTGTAGTAATAAGAAATTTAAGAATATTCTAGCGCTGAATCAGGCGCCGGACGGCGCCTGGAGGAGAAGATTAACGCTGTTGGCCGCGGGTGGCAATAACGTTTTGATACCAAAAATAGCTCTTTTTCCGTTTGCGGGCGAGCCCCTGCTGATGGTCGACAAAAACGAAGCCGTACTGCTTCTGATAGCCGTTCAGCCAGCTCAGCAGATCGATAAAGGACCAGGGATAATAGCCGCGCACGTCGGCCCCGGCGTCCAGCGCTTTTTCCAGCGCATCAATGTGGGCGCTGAGGTAGTCGATACGCGGATCGTCGACAATTTCGCCGTCAATAATCGGGTCTTTGGCTCCTAAACCGTTTTCGGTGATGTAAATCGGAATATCGCCGTAGCGCTCCTTAATCATCATAATGCCGTCCGTTAACCCCTGCGGCCAAATTTCCCAGCCCCATTCGGTATAGGTGCTTTGCGGATTACGGACGAAACAGAACAGGCCCTCTACGCCAGGCTCGCCGCCGCTTAATCCTTCCTGCGGATGGGCAGAAACGGTTTCGCGGCGATAGTAGTTGAGGCCGATAAAATCGCTGTGGTTTTCTCGCAGCAGCGCGTCATCTCCGGGGGCAAAGCGCGGGACGCCCCACAGCGCCTGGGTTTGTTGCAGCAGCTCTTCGGGATAGGTGCCTTTCAATACCGGGTCGTATAGCCAGTGGGTATGGATGGCGTCCGCCAGCTCGGTCGCCCGACGATCCTCATCGCTATCGGTGAGCGGCGTATGCGGCTGGAGAACGTTGACGAAACCAATTTCACCCTTAACGCCCATTTCACGAAACGCTTTAATCGCCATCGCGTGGGCCACAAAAACGTGGTGGCAGGCCTGAATTGCGCGGGCCGGGTCGCGGACCGCCGGCGGATGGCAGCCGTTAATGTAGCCATGTCCAATAAAAACGATGGTCTCGTTAAAGGTGGCCCACAGTTTGACCCGCGAACCGAAACGCGCGTAGCACAAGCGCGCGTATTCGGCGAAGGCCTCCGCCGTGCTGCGGGCTTCCCAGCCGCCTTCATCCTGCAGCGCCTGCGGCAGATCCCAGTGGTACAGCGTAATCATGGGCTCGATATTATGCGCCAGCAGTTCGTCGATCAGATCGCTATAAAACTGAATGCCGGCTTCATTTACCTCACCGCGGCCGCCGGGCAGCAGGCGCGGCCAGGAGATGGAAAAGCGGTAGCTCTGCAGGCCCATTTCGGCCATCAGCGCGACGTCTTCGCGAAAGCGGTGGTAGTGATCGACGGCAACGTCGCCGTTAGTCTCCTGGAAAGTGGTGCCCGGCTGGTGAGAATAGATGTCCCAGATCGACGGTCCTTTCCCGTCGGCATCGTGGCCGCCCTCAACCTGATAGGCTGCGGTAGCGGCGCCCCATAGAAAATTTTGCGGAAATGCGGCCATCAGAAAGCTCCTTAGCAAATGATAAGGAGAGTGTAATGAAGGGCAATATGCATATGCAACCGGTTTCAGAAACCGGTTGCATACTTGCGAAGCGGGTCACTCTTTAGCGTTAACGCTATTTTGTTTGCACAACGTTAGCGGGAGGCGGGGATTGGTAGTTATCAATGTGATGAGCGATAACTAAAAGCAGGGCTGAAACGCCAAAAACAACCCAACCTATAAGCTCGACAATTCTGCTGAAAACGGCTGCCATAGTTCTGCTATTGAAAGTTAAAACAGAGGTAAATGTTACTAAATGAGGCGAACAACGCAAGTATTAGCTGGCGTTGTTTTGGTGATTGATGCAAGAGTGAGCGGTCGATAATGCATAAGTAAAGCTAATAAGACATTTGAGTCTTATAGTTATGGTGAATCCCCGAACTTTTCGCCAGAGAGGTTGCAAGATGAGTGACAATATTCGCGTCGCAATAATCGGCTACGGGTACGCCAGTAAAACGTTCCACGCGCCGCTGATCGGCGGTACGCCGGGAATGACGCTGGCCGCAGTGTCGAGTAGCGATGAAAGTAAGGTGCGGATCGATTGGCCGACGGTGCGCGTTGTCGCCGAACCCCGCCAGCTGTTAGACGACCCCAACATCGACCTGATCGTGATCCCTACGCCGAACGATACCCATTTCCCGCTGGCGAAGGCCGCGCTGGAGGCGGGCAAACATGTGGTGGTTGATAAACCCTTTACCGTGACACTGTCACAGGCCCGGGAGCTTGACGCCATTGCCAGAAGCCGGGGGCAGCTGCTTTCGGTGTTCCATAATCGCCGCTGGGACAGCGATTTTTTGACGGTCAAGTCATTGATTAACGAAGGGCTGCTGGGCGAAGTCTGCTATTTCGAATCGCACTTCGACCGCTACCGTCCCCAGATACGCAACCGCTGGCGTGAACAGGGCGGTCCTGGAAGCGGGATCTGGTTTGATCTTGGACCTCATCTTCTCGATCAGGCAATCAACCTGTTCGGCCTGCCGGTCAGCATGACCGTCGATCTCGCCCAGCTGCGCCCGGGAGCGCAATCTACCGACTATTTCCATGCGGTGCTGGTTTACCCGCAGCGTCGGGTGATCCTGCACGCCACTCTGCTGGCAGCGGCGGAAACGGCGCGCTATATCGTGCACGGATCGCGGGGAAGCTATATCAAATATGGTCTGGATCCGCAGGAGGAGCGGCTAAAAAACGGCGAGCGCCTTCCGCAGGAAGACTGGGGATACGATATGCGCGACGGGACCCTGACGCGCGTAGACGGCGCGGATCGCAGCGAGGAGAGCTGGCTAACGCTGCCGGGCCACTATCCGGCGTACTACGCCGCCATCCGCGATGCGCTAAACGGAGAGGGCGAAAATCCGGTACCGGCGGGTCAGGCTATTCAGATTATGGAACTGATCGAGCTGGGGATTGAATCAGCAAAGCATCGGGCCACGCTGTGCCTGATTTGAGGGGAAACGCCCGGCAGGAGTTCCGCCGGGCAGGAACCTAGGCGCGCTGCACGCGCTGAATCAGCGCCGCTTTTTCCTGTGCGCTGAGGAAGGCGAGCTCCAGACCGTTGATTTGCGCCTGGCGAATTTGCTCCCGGCTCAGGCCCGCGGCCGGGGCGGCCACGTTGTATTCATGAATAATATCGATGCCCTGTACCGCCGGATCGTCGGTATTAATAGAGGCCAGCACGCCGTGTTCGAGGAACGTCTTTAACGGATGCTCGGCCAGAGATGCGACGGTGCTGGTCTGAATATTCGAGGTCAGGCAGGATTCAATACCGATACGCTGCGCGGCTAAAAAGTCCATCAGCGCCGGGTCCTGCACCGCTTTCACCCCGTGGCCGATACGCTCCGCGCCCAGCTCACGAATGGCCTGCCAGATGCTTTCCGGGCCAGCCGCTTCCCCTGCGTGAACGGTAATACGCCAGCCGGCGTCGCGGGCTTGCGTAAAGTGTTCCATAAACAGGGCCCCGGGGAAACCGAGTTCGTCACCGGCGAGGTCGAGAGCGGTAATGCCGTCGCGGTGGGCAAGCAGCGCGTCAAGCTCCTGCTGGCAGGCGGCCTCGCCGAAGGTTCGGCTCAGGATACCAATCAGCCGCGCCTCAACGTTAAAATCGCGGCTCCCGTCGCGCACGCCGGCAATCACCGCCTCAACCACGCCGTCAACCGGCAGCCGGTGGGTCATCGCCATATAGCGCGGGGAAAAGCGCAGCTCAACGTAGTGCAGGCCATTGCGGGCCGCGTCCTCGACGTTTTCATACGCCACGCGACGGCACGCTTCCAGCGAAGCGAGAACCTTTACACCCCAGTCAAGTTTGGCAAGGAAGCTCACCAGATCGGGTTCATTGCTGGTGACCTGGACATGTGGACGAAGGGCGTCGAGAGTGGTTGCCGGGAGCGCGATGTTAAACTGGCGGCCAAGATCGAGAATCGTTTGGGCCCGGATATTGCCGTCAAGATGGCGATGAATGTCGGTTAATGGCAAAGTTGAATCAATCATGGTCGCACTCATTTTTTAGTAAAAGTGCACATCATTATACATCAGGGTTATAACTGTTTAAAAGTATTGAAAAAAACCTGTCTATACAAGCATCTGGGGGCATAACGGCAACGCTTAGCTCAATTTAAGATCCAGCCAGGCTGCGGCCCGTCCCGCCGCGTTGACAGTCCGCTGCAGGATATGGTTGTATTATACAACTATGCTGTCAGGAGCGGTTGTTTATGAATAGCGAAATGCAGATCGTTGAAGAAATACGCGTGGCTTCTCGTCAGATGGTGCGGGAGCTCGGATTCATGAACAGCACTCTGGCAGCGAGCGATTACTCCCCCTCCGTAGTCCACGCTTTGCTCGAAGTGCACGCGCAGGAGCTAATGACGGCGGCGCAGCTGGTGCAGGTTCTGGGTCTTGAGAAGTCCAGCGTTAGCCGCATGTTGGCAAAACTGGTTCGCGCCAATGAGCTGGAAGAAGTTCTGTCGGCTGAAGATGCCAGGGTCAAGTATCTGAGGCTGACGGTAAAAGGCAGGGATACGGTGGCGAAAATTAATAGCTATGGTAACGAACAGGTGCTTGCCGCGCTGAAAAAAATGCATCCCCACCAGCAGCAGACCGTGGCGCAAGGGCTTAAATATTACGCTAACGCCTTAGCCGCCTGTCGTGAAAACAGCGAGAACGTTACCCGGGATAGCTTTGACATTATCCCCGGCTATCATCCGGGAATGATTGGCCGCATCGCTGAAATGCACGGCAGCTACTATGCCAGAGAGCATCATTTCGGCATCTTCTTTGAATCCAGGGTTGCCGCTGGGCTGGCTGATTTTTCTGGCCGTCTGGATAGGGCATGTAATCAGATCTGGCTGGCCATGCTGAACGGGCGTATTGTTGGCTCGGTCGCGATTGACGGCGACGATCCTGGCAACGGTGAGGCGCATCTGCGCTGGTTTATACTCGATGATGGATGTCGTGGCAGCGGCGTGGGCAGAAAGCTGCTCGCCGAAGCGATGAAATTCTGCGCAGAGAGCGGCTTCAGTACCGTTCAGCTATGGACGTTTAATAAACTTACGGCCGCTCGTCGGCTATATGAATCGTTTGGCTTTAAGCTGGTAAAAGAGTGGCAGGGCGACCAGTGGGGAACCCTTGTCATGGAGCAGCAGTTTACCTGCACGCTGCGCTAAATGGTAACGGCTTCCCGGCGGTGACGGAAAATAATGCTTGCTATCGATGGTTATCTATGTGATCAATAGCAGGTCGGTTTGGTACACAGAACCAATAAAGCGGTTTAGTAAAGCAGTCCTCATCTCAAGCGTTATTCCTAAATAATCCTTTTTTCGAGCCTCCTTATCGTTATTAATTAATTTCTGTGATGCGAACTTTTTCGCCGCAAGGCTTTGAACATTGGGATAATACTTATGTCTGGTAAGATGATTGGTTTAGTAAAATGGTTTAACGAAGGTAAAGGTTTTGGCTTTATTTCTCCTGTAGACGGCAGCAAAGATGTTTTTGTGCATTTTTCTGCGCTGCAGGGCGATGGCTTTAAAACCCTGTTTGAAGGGCAGAAGGTCGAGTTTACTATCGAGAGCGGTGCTAAAGGCCCTGCTGCCGGTAATGTCGTTCTGCGCGATTAATTAATTTTGCGTTTTTATGAATCTGCGATAACGATGACGGTGTAATCCTGAGTAGTCAGATTGATAAAAAACGCGTGCGGTCATCGTGAAGTCGGTAGCGTCTACCGGCTTTAATACCTGCGGCAGGTTGGCTTTTGTCTGGAATTTCAGCAGGCTAAACGTCGTATGGGTGCTGTGGCATGAAGCGTTTTACGGGCTGATGCACTCTAAATCATTACCCCGAGCGACCATGCATCGAAGGAGTGACCGCCTCCTGAAGCAGTACATTGCGTAATTTTTTGTATTTCGTATGCCTGCGGGCAAATTAAAAACCAACAACATCCAAAATAATCGCTGATAAAGTAACATGGTTTTATCTGAAATGGTTTTCAGATTTAGCGTTAAGAAATAATGACAATGATGTCTTTGTTCTACCAACCATTCGAACAGTGATTTCCGCTGTCATTGAAGGTCAAGAAGAGCCTTCAGTTAAATATGGCTAAATGCCCCTGCGGTAGTGAATGTTGTAGCAAATAAAAGGCTAACATCATGACTGACCACATTCATTTCAGGTGCCCATGCTGCCATGGGTCACAGTACAGAACATCAAACTACGATGTATCTGAAAGCAATCCATTCGGTGCGAAGTGTATCTTTTGTAAATCCTCGATGATTACATTTGATAATATTGCCCCCTATATTTCGGCAAAAGCAGCCGTATCTGGATTACGCAATTAAGCAGAAGGCCCCGGAAGGGGTCTTTTAATATCCGTGCGGTGGCGCTGGGTTTGTCCACAGCATCATGAAATCTGCTCGCGAGGCGTTAACGCCCGCGCATTTGATGCGCTTCTGTGCCATCCGTACATCAAGCCCCGGCCATCGCCGGGGCTTTGCTATTTTAGCGATCGGCGTAGGCTGCGCGTAGAGCGTGCGGGTCAACAGAGGCCTGGCGGCCGGGCTCATAGCAAAACGCTATTAATCATAGTGAATCAGTATTTAATTTCAGAGATGATATTTTTTATAGTTCCTGGCGCTACTTTTCCTGCAATGACTGGCAGGCTATTTTAAAAAGGACCCTGGGACTATGGTATTCACTCTAAAAAAATTTGCTGTTTCGCTGGCCGTTGCCGGCTCGCTGCTCCTGACCGCCTGCGGACCCGCCGGACAGGACCCTAATCATATCAAGGTTGGGATCAGCGCCGGTATTGACCAGCAGGTGTGGTCGGTGGTGCAAAAGGTGGCGAAAGAGAAGTACAACCTCGACGTCGAAGTTGTGACCTTTAACGATTTCGTGCTGCCGAACGAGGCGCTCAATAACGGCGATCTGGACATTAACGCTTTTCAGCATAAGCCGTATCTGGATAAGCAGATTCAGGAGCGCGGCTACAAGCTGGTAGAGGTGGGTACCACCTTTGTTTACCCCATCGCCGCCTATTCAAAGCAGATTACCGCTATTGACCAGCTGCCGGACGGCGCGCAGGTTGCCGTACCGAACGATCCGACTAACCTTGGTCGCTCGCTGCTTCTGCTGCAAAAGCAGGGGCTGATTACCCTTAAAGAGGGCGTTGGTCTCCTGCCGACCGCGTTGGATATCGTCAACAATCCGAAGCACTTAAAAATTGTTGAGATTGAGGCTCCGCAGCTGACGCGGGCGCTGGACGATCGGCAAATATCTCTCGCGGTTATCAATACGACGTTTTCCAGCCAGATCGGACTATCGCCGAGCCGTAACGGGCTATTCGTCGAAGATAAGAACTCGCCGTACGTCAATATTTTTGCCAGCCGCGTCGATAATAAAGATAGCGATAAGGTAAAAAATTTGGTGAAAGCGTATCAGACCGATGAGGTGGCCGCGGCGGCGGCGGAACTGTATAAAGGCGATGCGGTTAAGGGCTGGTAATCTCTCTTTCGATATCAGGGCGAGGCCCTGATATCGAATATCGCCTATTTGTTCAGCATTTTATTGTAGACAAAAAAGTCCCTATCTCGCACAAAGCCGTTGCGCTCGTACAGCGCCTGCGCCGGGACGTTGTCGGTCGCGGTGCTGAGCATGATAAATGCGGAATCTGTTTCCGCAGCCAGCTGCTCGGCGCGCTCAATCAGCTTCTGCGCGACGCCATGTTTACGCGATTTGGCATCGACGAAGAGATCGTAAAGCAGCCAGATCCTTTTCATTTCTAATGAGCAGAACAGGGGATAGAGCTGCGCGAAGCCGACGGGCTGGCCGTCAATTTCCGCGAAAAAGATAACCGATTCATTAAGCTCTAAACGTTTGAGAATAAAGTCACGGGCCAGAGCCGGCTGCGCCTCAACCTGATAAAAATGACGATAGCCTAGATACAGCGGCAAAATTTTATCGACGTCCTGGGGCTGAGCCTGAAATATGTTCATTACGTACCTCACACTAAAAGTAAGATAATTGTATTACAACCAGGCTTCGGGTAAATACCTGAGGAACGCCTTCAGGCCGCTGTACGTCGAGGTTGCCGCGCGCGTGGCGTCTTATTTCCGTCCGCCCGCCGTGCGAATTGCCTGAGGGGCGGAAATAATGCGGGGAATAACGATCGAAGTCATATCGTAGCCAAAAAATAGCCGCTTATTGTTCGACGTTGCTAATTTTCTGGCCGATCTGCCGGCCGGCGGCGGGGCGCCAGCCGGCCTTTTGGCTGATCTATTTCTGAATCAGGTAGCGGATTGTGGGCCCGTCCTGCTGAATATCCAGAACGGTATAGCCGTAGTTTTTTGCATCGTGCGGAAT